>Ga0256406_1001539_pt1 | contig 36546 bp, 31 predicted proteins | sample RumenRJG_03DNA_FD_185986 | JGI IMG/M metagenome (GOLD analysis project Ga0256406, IMG submission 185986) | Bovine rumen microbial communities from Lethbridge, Alberta, Canada - RJG_03 | ecosystem: Host-associated > Mammals > Digestive system > Stomach > Rumen | place: Canada: Alberta | collected...
TCGTCTTCGGCAAGCCGGAGGGCGTGATCGCCTTCTGCCAGGGCATTCAGGCCGCAGCACCTGTGGACAGCTACGTGACGCCGGAGCCGTGGCCGATGCCGGGATACGATTCGGATGTCATTATGGCTGCCGGTGCGTTTGTACAGGGATCCTCGATCGAGCTCTCGGCTGACGGACCCATCCGGCCGCCGTACGCCGTGTATTTCCAGGGCGGACTTACCTGGCCGCATGGAAAACTCGGCATCATCATGAGCCTGCAGAAAGTCATCGATGCGGGGCTGGTGAAACTATGAGCAATAAAGTTATCATCATCGGCGGCGGCGCGTCCGGTCTGATGGCTGCAATCACTGCGGCTGAGAGGGGTGCGCAGGTCACCGTGCTGGAACAGAATGACCGGCCGGGTCGGAAACTCCTGGCGACGGGAAACGGGAAGTGCAACCTGACCAATCTGGACATGAACATCCTCCATTATCACACCGATGATCCGGTTAGCCTTATGGCTGTCATGAAGACATGGACAGAGAAAGATACCATGGATTTTTTCAGGCGAATCGGGCTGGATATGCACGACAGAAATGGCTGGGTCTATCCTTCGACGGATCAGGCTTCATCTGTGCTCTCCCTGTTGCTCATGACTGCCCGCGAGAAAGGTGTGAAGATCAAGACACGTGAGCACGTGGCTGAGATCCGTATCAATCAAGCTTCCACGAAGCGGGAAAAAGGAACGGAGATCCGTCAATACAGGTTCGAAGTGTTGACCGACACCTGGCACTATGATGCTGACAGCGTGATCATCGCCTGCGGAAGCCCGGCTTCCGCTGTGACCGGCTCCTGTGACGATCTCATTCGTCTGACTGCACAGCTCGACATCCCCTGCCATGCGTTTCTGCCGGCGCTGGTGCCTCTCCGGGTGAAGGATAAGGGCTCGTCCACATGGGCCGGCGTGAGGGTGCACGCGCGTGTGACGCTTTTCGCCGATGAACAGGAAGTCGCTTCCGATACCGGCGAAGTACAGCTGACGCAGAACGGCATCTCCGGTATTCCGGTATTTCAGGTGAGCAGGAGCGCTGTACATGCGCTGCATGCGGGACAGAAAGCCACTGCCGAGCTGAATTTCATGCCTGACCTGACGAATGCAGAGACGGCTGCAAGTCTGCTGAACAAGCATCGCAGCAATCCGGGCCGCAGGATAGCCGATCTGCTGACGGGCATGCTGCCGGACCGCATTATACCCCTGTTCAAAAAGGAGATACAGACGGCGCAGAATCTGCTGGATGAAGCCGGAGAACTGAAGAAAAGTACAGGTCTGCGTGACAAGGTTTTCCTTCCCCTGGCTGAGAAGATTCTCCACTACCGCGTGGAAATCGCCGGGGCTTCATCGCTCAAGCAGGCGCAGACCTGTTCCGGAGGCGTTCCTTTTTCAGAATTAACAGAGAAACTCGAAAGCAGGAAAGTGTCGGGGTTATTTTTTACAGGTGAGACAGTGGATGTGGACGGAGAGTGCGGAGGATACAATCTTCAGTGGGCATGGGCCAGCGGACATACAGCGGGTCAGGCCGCTGCTGTTTTCAGCTCTGCAGCGCATCAAGTCCGAGCTTCACGGCGCCCATAATGCCCTGGTCGTCGTTCAGGCTTGCCGGAACGATCAGTTTGTCAAAATTATCCGATTCCGGATCTGCCAGCCCGTATCCGTTCAGAAGCTTTTTCATCTGCTCACGGATCATCGGGAAGAGCTTTTCCACATGCATGACGCCGCCGCCCAGGATGATGATCTGCGGAGAGAGAATCAGGTGCATCTGCAGGCATCCCTGCGCAATGTAATACGCTTCCAGATCCCATACCTCTTCGCGGTCGGTGAGATACTGTGCCTTTTTATGCCATCTCTTTTCAATCGCCGGTCCGCTGGCTAGGCCTTCAAAGCAGCCTCTGTGATAAGGGCAGACGCCATCGGGAAGGGGATCATCAGACCGGATCTGCAGCAGCGTATGACCGGCTTCCGGATGACGCACGCCGTGTACCAGTTTTCCGCCGGACATAATGCCTGCGCCTACGCCGGTGCCGATGGTGAAATAAACGGCATCCGTCAGTCCTTTTGCCTGTCCGTAGGTAACCTCTCCGAGGAGAGATCCGTTGACGTCCGTATCGAATCCGACAGGTACGTGAAGGCCATCCAGTCCGCCGATGCCGTTCTGAAGAGCACCGACGATATCAAAATTTTTCCATGCCGTCTTTGGCGTTGATGTAATGTAACCATATGTCGGTGATTTCTTATTCAGATCAATCGGGCCAAAGCACGCTATGCCGAGGCTTTCTATATTTTTATCCATAAAATAGCGAATGATCGCAGAAATCGTGACATCCGGCGTCTCCGTCGGAATCGATACGCGGTCATAAATCTTTCCATTCTCATCTCCGATAGCGCAAACCATCTTTGTTCCGCCTGCTTCCAAAGCTCCAATTCTCATCATAATTTTCTCCTTTTCTGCTCAATACCGGTCAAAGGTAATCTGATATTACAGAAGGTGATTTCCTCTGCTTTGATTATATGAATATTCTAATGAATTAAAACCTTTTCATCAAGAAAATGATAAAAATCCCCATAAAACTAAAAGAACGCCCCATAGAATTGAGCAAAATGTACAAATATAATTTAGACAGTGATAAGGCAACAGAATAAACATCAGGCAAACAGATCATGAAAGGGGGATTTCATGAAAGAGACGGAAATTGTGTCCATGAAGCACATTGTCAAAACCTTCCCGGGTGTGAAGGCACTAGATGATGTGAGTCTGAATCTGAGATCAGGCGAGGTAATGGCTCTGCTCGGCGAGAACGGAGCCGGTAAATCTACCCTGATGAAGATCCTGAGCGGCGTCTACACAAAGGATTCAGGTGAGATCACCATATTCGGCAAATCTTATGACAATCTGAATCCCACCACTGCGAGAGAAGCCGGCGTAGCCATCATTCATCAGGAACTGAATATGTGCAGGCATCTGACGATCACACAGAACATGTTTCTCGGGCGTGAGCTGATCAAAAATCATCTGCTCGATGAAGAAGAGATGGCCAGGCAGGCTTCCCATTACCTGGGAGAGCTCGGACTGGACATCGATCCGAATAAAGTGATCGGGACGCTGTCCGTATCTGTACAGCAGATGGTTGAGATTGCGAAAGCGCTCTCAGTCAACGCCCGCATTCTGATCATGGATGAGCCAACATCCGCGCTGACTTCACGCGAGATCGAGCATCTGTTCAACATCATCCGCAAGCTGAAAAATAATGGCTGCGGCATTATCTACATCTCGCACAGACTTGAGGAACTTTCACATATTGCCGACCGTGTGACGATCATGCGTGACGGGAAATATGTGACAGAGGGAAATTACAGCGACTTCACCATGGATCAGATCATTGAACACATGGTCGAACGGGAAATCAAGGAAAAATTCCCCCATGTATACTGCCCGAAAGGCAAAAAGATTTTTGAAGTCAGAAATCTTAACGCCGGAAGGATGGTGCGTAACATCAACCTGTCACTATTCGAAGGGGAGATCGTCGGTATTGCCGGGCTTATGGGTGCAGGCCGCACAGAGACGACGCGGGCCATTTTCGGTGTGGATAAGAAGGACAGTGGTCAGATTTTTCTCGACGGAAAAGAGATCAGCATCAACAAGCCGGAAGATGCAATCAGGGCAGGCATTGTCCTCGCGCCGGAGGATCGTAAAAAGGACGGCCTCTGCACGAAGCTTTCCATCCGCGACAATTTTGCCCTGCCGAATCTGGACAGCTTGAAAAACTGAATATGCGTCTGAATTCCTCCCGCTATCTGTATAAGACCGACATTTCACGTGAATCCGGAAACGGTATTGCGCTTGAAAACGTAAGCAACCGGATTCATCTGCTCTTTGGAGCAGAATACGGACTGCACATCTATTCGATCATCAATGTGGGCACGGACGTGGAGATTTCCATACCAAAAATTTATGATGAAAACGAACTGAAGAGCATCCGCAAAGAATACTTTCAGAGCAGAAGTGAAGCCTGATAACGTGCTGAAAACAGGACGGAGTGACCATGAGACATGAAATTTTCAGAGCTGAGAGAGTGACTTACAGAAGAGAGGACATTATTTTTCTCAGAGATTTTCAGCTGAACATCTATGCAGGTGAATGCATGGGACTTCTTCCTCTGGATTCATTCGGTCTCGATGAGCTGCTTGACGTACTGCGTAATAATATCCCCGTGTTCAACGGATATATCTATTATCAGGGCAGGATGATCAATTCGTGGAGAGGTGACCCGGCGCATGGCAGTGAACAGCCGCATATCGCCGTCATCACAGGGAGAAGTTCGCTGGCCGCATGTCTGTCGGTATCCGTAAATATTTTTATTATCCGGCCTGATACCAGAGAACAGATCATCAATAAAAAGCTCTACAGAAAACTTCTTCAGCCGGTATTTCAGGAGACGGGCGTCGACATCTCTCCCGACAGAATCGCTGAAGATCTCTCATCCTTTGAGAGGATCATCGTTGAAATTATCCGCGCGGTTATTCATGATAACAGGCTCATCGTCCTTAAAGAGCTCGGCAATGAGATCAGCAGGGAAGAACTGGCAAAGCTTAAGGAAATCATCCGTTTCTACTGCAGCCAGGGCTTCTCTTTTCTTTATATAAGCTCCAATGCCGATGAAATTCTGCAGATGTCGGACAGAGTCGCCTTCATGCAGAGCGGGACGATCATCAAAGTATTAAGCAGCGGTGAATTCACGGATCCCGAGAAAAAAATATTTCTGCAGAAAGCGTCTGATTATCCTGCCGCACTGATCAGAGATCCCGGCTGTGAAATGATGATATGTCCGAATGTAGATGCCGCGCACCGGAAGTTCAGTGAACTCGCTGCCATGAGAGAAAAAGACTGTGCCTGCATTTCCGCTCACCCTGAGGAGAGTATGTTTTTTCCGGATATGTCCGTATATGATAATCTGTGTTTTAATTCGGATCAGAGGATTCGGGATATATGGATCAGTCAGCGTGTGCGAAAGAGCATTGCCTTTGAATACAGCCGGATGTTTGCCTCGATGGAGCAGCCTGCAGGCACGCTTTCCAAATCAGACAGAGTGAAGCTCGTGTACGAAAGAATTTTATTTCAGGAACCTCACCATGTTATAATAGAAACACCATTTGTCAATGAAGATCTGAAACACCGGCTCCGAATCACGGATAATATCATGAAAATGCTGCGCGCCGGCATCCGGGTGACGATCCTGACAATTGAAAACGAAAAAATCAGATGAAATACAGCCGTTCGGAGGCAATCATGATCAGAATCAGTCAGTTAAAGCTGCCGGTGGGACACACGCAGGCAGACCTCATGAAAAAAGCAGCCGATGCACTCCGGATAACAGACCGGGACATCCACCGCATTCGACTCGTGAGACGTTCTATTGATGCACGGGACAGAGAACATATCTGCTATGTTTACACGGTTGATGCCGAAGTACCCGGGGAGAAGAAGATTCTCAGCCGCTGCCGTGGCCGTTCGAATGTGCAGCAGGCACCGCAGATCAGATATCATTTCCCGGAACACGGCGAACAGAGTCCTTCCGGTCCGCCAGTGATCATCGGCAGCGGTCCGGCAGGACTTTTCTGTGCATGGATGCTTGCGAAGCACGGGTACCGCCCGGTCGTGCTCGAGCGCGGAGATGCCGCCGATGTGCGCCGGAAGAAAATTGAAAAGTTCTGGCAGGGCGGTGCACTTGACTCTGATACCAACGTACAGTTCGGTGAGGGCGGAGCCGGTACTTTTTCCGACGGAAAGCTGAATACCGGTGTTCACGACAGAAGCGGGAGAAACCAGGAGGTTCTGCGGCTGTTTGTAAAGGCAGGGGCGCCTGAGGATATCCTCTGGGATGCCAGACCGCATGTGGGCACCGATCTCCTCGTGGATATTGTGCGAAGTCTCCGGGCACAGATTGAATCCTTCGGCGGGACTGTAGAATTTCGATCAAAAGTAACCGGTTTTCAGATCAGCGACGGCAGGATCTGCGGCGTCATTACAGAGGACGGTCGGCATATAGTTTCCGATGCCGTGGTCCTGGCGACAGGTCACAGCGCGCGCGATACGTTTCTTACGCTCTCTGAACTTGGCATACGGATGGAGCCGAAGCCATTTGCCGTGGGACTCCGCGTACAGCATCCGCAGCAGCTGATCAATGAAGCGCTGTACGGTCCGGATGCACCGGCTGAACTCGGCGCAGCGCCTTACAAACTCACGCACAGGGCAGCGGATGGCAGAGGTGTTTACACCTTCTGCATGTGCCCCGGCGGATACATCGTCAATGCTTCTTCCGAGGAGGGCCGGCTCGCAGTCAATGGCATGAGTCTTCATGATCGCGGATCCGGATGGGCGAACAGCGCAGTTGTAGCAGCCGTGCGGCCGGAGGACTACATGGCATATCAGAAGCCCGGCACAGATCCCTGTCTGAACGGTATGGACTTTCAGAGGGATCTCGAAGAAAAAGCATTTCGTGCAGGCGGGGGAAAAATACCCGTGCAATGCCTTGAAGACTTTAATAACGGACAGACGGGCGGCAGAAGTTCCTGGGAGCCATGCACAAAAGGCGCATACCAGTACGGCGATGTACGAGGGATTCTCCCGGAGAATCTCGCCCAAGATATCTCCGAAGGCATGACATCGTTCGGCCATATCATCACAGGATTTGATGCACCGGATACTATTCTCGCCGGCGTCGAGAGCCGGACATCTTCACCAGTTCGCATCTTGCGGGGAGAAAATCTGGAAAGCCCCCTTGAAGGGCTGTATCCCTGCGGAGAAGGCGCCGGGTATGCCGGAGGTATAACATCCGCGGCAATCGACGGCATAAAAGTCGCTGAAAAAATTGCTGAAAAATTCCGGCCTCTATCATTATGTGAATAAATATGTTAAAATACTTGGCATCCATGGAATCCATCTCTGAAAAACCTTCAACGGAGATACGGGTACACAGGATGAATACAGTCATAATGAAGAACATGCCGGAAGAAGACCGCCCTTATGAGAAGTGCATGAGAGGCGGTCCGCAGGCGTTGTCTGACGCCGAGCTGCTCGCAGTCATTCTGCGCGCGGGCACACGGGGTATGAATTCCCTTGATCTCGCGAAACAGATCCTGCAGATGTGCCGTTATGAAAACGGTCTGACCGGGCTCCTTCATCTGACACTGCCTCAGCTGAAAGAACTGAGCGGTGTGGGAGATGTAAAGGCCTGTCAGATTATGTGCATCGGTGAGCTGTCCAAGCGTATTTCGCGCTGCGGAGCCCGAAAGCTTCTTGACTTCCGCAATCCGGGGAGCATCGCCGATTACTATATGGAACGGCTGCGGCATGAAGAACAGGAAATTGTCATCTGCATGATGCTGGATACAAAGAACCACCTGCTGGGTGAAGAGGAACTGACCCGGGGGACGGTGAACCAGTCGCTGGTTTCACCGCGGGAACTTTTTCTGAAAGCTCTTTCGTACCATGCCGTGCAGATTATACTTGTGCATAATCATCCGAGCGGTGATCCGACACCGAGCAGAGAAGATATCCGCATTACGGAGCGGATTTCTGCCGCCGGTCAGATCATCGGCATTGCGCTCATCGACCATCTCGTGATCGGCGACAGAAAATACACCAGTTTCATGGAATGTGGACTGCTTGCTGAGATTCAGAATGGCAGTGGCTGATGCGCATGTCCGTGCCCGGCTGTCTGGGGAATATAAATGACATTTGACCGTGCTTTCGGTGTGGATCTTGGGACCGGTTCGGTCAGGATCTACGATCAGAAGAATGATAGAATACTGAAAGAATTTAATGTAGCCGCTCTCCGCAATGGCAATACTGTCATTTCTGTCGGGAACGATGCTTACGCGCTCACAGGCCGTACACCTCTCAACATAGAAATCATCCACCCGATGGCCAGGGGCCATATTCAGAACGCGAGGATGATGGAGGCAGTGCTGCATACACTTCTCGGCAGATGCGGGGGCTTTGCAGGTCTGCGTCCCGCTGTCTTTTTCTCTGTCCCTGTAAATATCACGGCAATAGAAAAAAGCACCTATACAACGGTCACAAAAAAAGGGCGATTCCGCAACGCAAGTGTTTTTCTCGTTGAAAAACCTGTTGCAGATGCGCTTGCCCTTGGCATACCTGTGCTTAACACGGACGGAGCAGTACTGATCAATATCGGTGAGCAGAGTACGGAAGTCGCCGTCATCGCTGACCGCCGTGTTATCATCACACAGACAATTCCGGTCGGCGGTATGCATTTCACCGCAGAGATCAAAGACAGCATCCGCAGAAGAAACAGCTTTATAGTGAGTGAAAATACGGCGAGGCGGCTGAAAATGACGCTCTGCCGTCTGGACAGAGATCCCGGCGATGGATGCAAAGTCGGAGGCATTGATCTTGACAGCGGTCTGCCGAGAAATGGTATTGTATCTTCAGCCAGTGTCATCAGCAGTGTAAAAAGAATGCTTGAGAGCATATGCGGCGACATACTGAAGCTGATGGAAAGGTTTCCGCCGCATATACAGGAGATAGCCGTAAAGGACGGCATTTATGTGACCGGCGGCAGTGCCAGAATTCCGGGCCTGTCCGACTACCTCTCCCTGCAGCTTGGCTGTCCGGTGTCCATACCGGGATTGTATGAACTGAGTACGGTGAACGGGCTGAAGGCCGTTATGACACACCGCGAACTCACACACTGGGCTGTTCCCTCGGGCAGACCTCTGGAATAAATACATGTAAATAAGGGCAGTATGTGAAATAACTGCCGTTGATACGGCAGCAGCGACAGAGAATGAACATATGAATGATAAAAAGAATCCGGGACAACAGAAAAACAGATTTACACTTGCCGTTCTGACAATTGTCTGCGTGGCCATGATTCTCCTGGGTATAGGCGAGGCATTTCCGGTAAAAGCGGTGAGAAATGTGGCGGGAACAATTCTTTCGCCCCTGCAGACAGGTATCAGCAGGGCAGGAAACTGGCTGGCATCTCAACAGGCAGACGCCCGCACGGTGGATGAACTGTCGGCTGAAAACGATCAGCTGCAGAAAAAGGTGAGCTATCTGGAAGAGCAGAACACCCTTCTCTCAGAGAATGCAGATGAACTTGAACAGCTCAGGAGCCTGTATAAACTCGACGGGGATTATTCTGTCTACGATAAAGTAGCCGCTGACGTGATCTCCAAGGATCCGAGCCGCTGGTATGATGTCTTCACCATCAACAAGGGCACCACTTCCGGCATAAAGACCGGCATGAACGTGATCGCAGACGGCGGCCTCGTAGGGCTTGTCATTGACACAGGGGCTACATGGGCCAAAGTGCGCTCGATCATCGATGATGAAAGCCGGGTCAGCGCCTCTGTTCTCGATGAATCCGGCAACTGCATCGTATCCGGAGATCTCTCCCTGATCAGCGAGGGCAAGCTTCGCCTGTCACAGCTGAATGCGGATGTAAACGTGTCATCCGGTGACCGCCTTGTGACATCGTCGATCAGTGACAGATATCTTCCGGGACTTCTGATCGGCTATGTGGATTCCGTGGAAGAAGACACCAATAATCTCACGAAGAACGGATACGTTATACCTGCCGTAAATTTCGAGCAGATCAGCGATGTATTTGTCATTCTGGCGCAAAAGGACACCGGCGATACATCAGGTACGACGGAAACTCCCGAATCTTCGGCATCACAGAACGGCGAAAGCGTCACAGGCTCAAGTGCCGGTACAAATACAGATGCGGCAGGTGCGGAGGGATAAGGCATGAAGAAAAATATTCAGCTGATCCTTCTTATCCTGATCACGTATCTGCTTCAGTCGGTTTTCCGTGCCGTCATGCCGGATTCTTTTGTGACGCCGAATCTGCTGCTGATCATTTCGTGCTCCATGGGATTTCTTCTCGGGACACGGACCGGTATGTGGACAGGCTTCATCAGCGGTCTTTTCTATGACCTGATGTTCGGCAGTGTGTTCGGACTGACAGCTCTTGTGTTCATGTACGCGGGATTTCTCAACGGAAAGCTTTACCGTCTGTTTTTTGAAGACGATATCCGCGTGCCCATTATTTCAACCGGTATATTTGATTTTATTTACAATATTTTTCTGTTTATTGCGGAATATGTCATGGATCATGGCATCCGTTTCGGGCAGTGCCTGAAGACAATCATTCTGCCTGAGGCATTCGCCACCATTCTGGCCTCCATCCCTCTCTATCTGATCTACAGATGGCTGACGAGGAAGATGCAGGCCGCTCAGTTGGAGGAAGAACAGTCACCTTGGCTCAGATAAAAAAGCGCATCAGAGCATTTTTTAACAACAGAGTTCTGATCCTTGCGATCATCGCCGGCATTATGGCTGCGATTCTGCTGACACGCCTTTTTCAGCTGCAGATTATCGGAGGAGAGGATTACGCGAACAGTTTCACAGTGCTGACGACGGCAGAAAGAACGCTGAAGGCGTCCCGCGGAAGGATCTATGACTGCAACGGCAAACTCCTCGCCTACAACCAGCTGGCTGAAAATATCACGATTGAAGACAACGGAACCTATGATACGACGAGACAGAAGGCTCTGGAACTGAACGGCGAGATCTACCGTCTGACACAGATGATCCGGAGCAACGGGGATGCGCTCTCCCATGATTTTCACATTGTTATCAATGACAGAGGCGACTATGACTTTGACACATCTAATGAGACCACACTGGCCCGGTTCCGTGCGGATGTGTACGGCTATCAGACTGTCGATGAACTCACCGAAGAAGAAGCGTCTGCCTCCGCGCAGGATATCATGGACGATCTCATGAGCGCAGACCGCTTCGGTCTGGTGAACGAAGACAAACCCTATACTTCAGAAGAGAAGAGTGCTGTCGGACTGCCGGATGAACTGACGAAAGAGGAAGCTCTGGATATCGTTGTTGTGCGTTACCAGCTGAGCCTGGTGAGCTTTCAGCGGTATATGGCCGTTACGGTGGCAACGAACGTGTCGGAAAAGACCGTGGCCTCCGTCTCAGAGAACTCGGATACCCTGCAGGGTGTGTCCGTCTCTGAAGACTATATCCGCGTATACGATGACAGTGCGGCGCTGTCACCGGTTCTCGGCTACACGGGTAAGCCGTCGGCGGAGGAACTGGAAGATCTGCAGACGCAGAACAGCAATTATACGACCAGCTCCATTATCGGCAAGGCAGGTATCGAGCAGTCCATGGAACAGTATCTGCAGGGCACCGACGGCTCGGAGACTGTCACCGTCGATAACCTCGGCAAGGTCATTTCAGAGAATAAAAAATCTATTGTCGAACCGGTGCAGGGCGACGATGTGTACCTGACGATAGACAGTGACCTTCAGGAAAAATGCTATGCCATTCTCGAACAGAGAATCGCCGGTATTCTGTATCTGAATCTGGTCGACACGAAGGCGGTCGACGTATCCAGCCTCGAGGATGAGGATCAGATCTCCGTGGCCAGTTATGACTGTTACAATGCGATCATCGGCAACAATATGGTCGATTTTAATGCTTTCAGCGACGACAGCGCTTCTGATAACGAAAAGTCCTTATATGCGGCGTTTTCTTCCAAGAGAGATCAGGTTCTGGCATGGATAAATGACCAGCTGACCTCGGATTCCCCGGCCGCTTACAGAGATCTGTCAGATGAACAGAAGGCTTATTTTGACTATATTATCAATGATCTTCTCACGACACAGGACGGCATCATTGTGAGTGATGATATTGATCAGACGGACGATACATATACAGCCTATAATAAGAAAGGTTCTGTCAGTCCGGCCGATTACCTGAGATATGCCGTGGACAGCAACTGGGTGGACGTGACAAAAATCAGCGGACTGGAAGAGGAATATCTTACTTCCGATGAAATATATGACGCTGTATGCAAGTATCTGCAGGAAGATCTTCCCTATGAAGAGAACTTTACCAAACTTGTTTACAAGAGAATGCTCCTGAATGATGAGATTACGCCGCGTCAGCTGATGCTTACGCTCTATGATCAGGGTGTTCTGGATACTTCTGACGGCATTTACAATGGACTTGCGAGCGGAAGTATGACACCTTATGATGCCATGCGTGAAGAAATCAGAACGCTGGCCATAACACCTGCTATGCTGGCGCTCGATCCCTGTGCGGGATCAATGGTTGTTACAGATCCGACGACAGGAGAGGTAAAAGCCTGTGTCACATATCCCGGATATGACAGCAACCGCCTCGCCAATGATATGGATACGGATTATTACAACAAACTGAACACTGACCTGTCTACGCCTTTCTACAATAAGGCCACACAGCAGCTGACAGCTCCGGGATCAACTTTCAAACCGGTTATGGCTACTGCCGGCCTGGATTCGGGCGCGATAACAACGGACACACTGATCACCTGTACCGGTACATTTACTTCAGATCTGGTCTATCTGTCGGAAGCCGATCAGATACACTGCTGGGTTTATCCCCAGGCGCACGGACCGCTGAATGTGGTAGGCGGACTGCAGAATTCCTGCAATGTATTTTTCTGTAATATCGGCCTGAGACTCGGACTCGATGCAAACAATCATTTTTCCTCAGAGAAAGCACTGGCCATGGAAGCAAAATATGCAACCATGTACGGACTGAATGAGACATCGGGTGTACAGCTGGATGAATCCGATCCGCATATTTCCGATATCAATCCATATCCTTCCGCCATCGGACAGGGCAATCATCAGTACACGACGACGCAGCTCGCAAGGTATGTGTCAACCGTAGCAAATGATGGTGACTGCTACCATCTGACACTGGTTGACCGGGTTGAGGATTACGGCGGGAATATCATTGCCCAGTTCGGAAAATATGAGGATTCCCGGGTGGATGTGGACCAGTCCGTATTTGATGCGATTCATGAAGGCATGCGGGATGCTGTTATCTATGATACCGCATGGCGTGGTTTTTCGAGTGACGTATACGTCTACGGCAAGACCGGAACCGCACAGGAGTCCCTGACAAGGCCTGACCATGCACTCTGCATCGGTTTCACGGAAGTGCAGGATTCCGCCACGGATGAACAGAAGAAGAGTGGAAACATCGCTTATGCTGTCCGTATCGCCGAGGGATATTCCTCGAGAAATGCATCGCTCTGCGCAAGAGATATGCTGAGCTATTATTACGGCATCGTCAGCGAAGAGGATACGGTGACTGGAACCGCCAATTCGGATTCCATGGTTGCGACAAATGTCACAGACTGACATACAGCATATATCAGTCTGTTATATTCGGCATAGGTCATTCAGATATAACCGGAAGTAACAGGAGACAGACATGCTCAGATTATACAAAATCAGAGATTACAATTTCCTTCTGGTCGCCGTCGTTGCAGCGACCAGTATACTGGGGGTTCTGCTTGTAAATTCCGCGGATTCCTCGCTGACGACGCGTCAGCTGTTTGGTGTGATCTTCGGCCTTGCGATCATGGTCATTGTCTCACTGATCGACTACAGCTGGCTGCTTCATTTCCGCTCGGGAATATATATCATCAATTTTCTTCTTCTGCTGATGGTTCTGCTGTTCGGTATCACATCCAAGGGCGCAGCGCGCTGGATCAGCATCGGCGGTTTCCAGTTTCAGCCTACCGAGCTGTGCAAGATTCTCATCATCATGTTTTTTTCCTCGTGGTTTATGAAGCACGCTGAAGATATCAGTTCCTGGAGAACGATTTTCCAGGCGGTCATTCTGCTTCTCGTACCTCTCATAATGATCCTGCGCCAGCCCGACCTGAAAAATACGATCACAATGTCGGTCGTTTTCTCCTGCATGTATTTTGCCGCGGGACTGGATTATAAGAAGATAGGCATTATTCTTCTGATCATTGTTCCTCTTTTTCTCGGAACCATGTATCTGATCACGCAGACAGACCTGAATATCATCGATGAGTACCAGAAAAACAGGATCATGACGTTTCTTGAGCCTAACAACGACGCCTATGATGAATCGGCCATGCAGCAGGATAATTCCATCATGGCGATCGGTTCGGGACAGCTCACGGGCAAAGGGCTCAACAACAGCGATGTATCGACAGCCAATAAAGGAAACTTTATCGCAGAGATACAGAACGACTTTATTTTTGCCGTAGCGGGAGAGGAGCTGGGTTTCCTCGGCTGTCTACTTCTGATTTCGCTGGAGCTGAGTATTGTCCTCCTGTGTTTTCACACAGGGAAAACAGCCAAGGACCGGGGCGGTAAGCTTCTGTGCGCCGGTGTTGGATCGCTCATCTGCTTTCAGAGTTTTCTGAATATCTGCGTGGCAACGGGTCTGTTCCCTAATACCGGAACAACACTGCCTTTCATCAGTTACGGACTTACCTCGCTGATCAGTTTCTATATCGGTATCGGCCTTGTGCTGAACGTGGGACTTCAGAAGAAAAAATATTATGGCGGAGGTACATATGTCTACAGAGGTGAGACATTCAGCGCGGAAAAAGCGTAAGCGCAGACATACAGCGCGGAGAGTGATGACGACAGTCATTGCCATCCTTGTCATTGCAGCGGTCGTGTTGGGGCTGCGTTACAGCACCTTGAAAAAACGTCAGATCAATATCACAAATCCGTTCAGTCTGGACAATGTTTTCGATCAGAGCAATCTGTCTGTATTTGCCCTGCAGAGTCTCACGGGAACGGCTTCCGATCTGGTTACCTCGGACAGTGAAGTGGGCACGGATCTTGTCTCTCTTCAGTCAGACACCGAGAAGGCTCTGCTGTTCAACATGGATGACAGGACACCCGTTTATGCACACGGCATCTATGACAAAGTATATCCTGCGAGCCTTACCAAGATCATGACGGCTCTTGTCTGCCTTGAAAACGCCAGCATGAGTATGACGGTAACGATGCAGAAATCAGATTTTGCCATGGATTCAGATGCACAGCAGTCTGAACTGGATGAGGGCGATTCACTTACCATGGGTGATCTGCTCAAACTCATGCTCGTGTATTCCGCCAATGAAGCTGCGCTTGCGATCGCCCGGACAGTTTCCGGCAGCACATCGGCCTTTGTTCAGAAAATGAACGACAAAGCAGCGGAACTGGGCATGACCGGTACGCATTTTGTGAATCCGACCGGCCTTCATGATGACGACCACTACACCACGCCCTATGATATCTATCTCATGATGAATGCGGCATATCAGCACCCGGAATTCTCAGACTACGCCTCATCGGCATCTATGCAGGTAAGTGTTTCGGGTACACAGGGAGAGAGTTCCTTCATCGAGGAGTCAACCGATGAATACCTGACGGGTATTTATTCTCTGCCGCAGAATGTGACGATCATCGCCAGTAAGACGGGTACGACGGACGAGGCCGGATCCTGCCTCTCCCTGATCGTTCAGAATGAGTACGGCGTGAATTACTGTGCGATCGTCACGGGTGCCCTGGACAAGGACGGACTTTATGGCGATATGACATCACTGCTGTCACTGATCAACTCCTGATCTGATGATATGATGTTTTGCTGTCATATTATATCTTGTGTTTCTTGTCGAAATATCTTATAATTGTTTCAGAAATTCAGGAATTTTAGTTAATTTCTACAAATTTATACTTCAAAAATAACCTTAAGGAGGAAGCTGCCATGGTTCAACTGATCGTAGGACAGAAAGGTAAGGGTAAGACCAAATATATTCTGGACAAGGTCAATAACGCCGTTAAGGAAGCTAACGGAAGTATCGTATATCTGGACAAGAGCTCCAAGCACATGCTTGAGCTGAACAATAAGATCCGCCTTGTAGACGGATCATCTTTCCCGCTGAAGAACAGCGATGAGTTCGTCGGATTCGTATGCGGAATCATTTCCCAGAACCGCGATATCGAACAGATGTATCTCGATGGCTTTCTTAAACTCGCAAGACTTGAAGATCATCACGAGATGATCACAGACTGCATCAAACAGCTGGACCAGATCAGCAGCCTCTTTCACGTAGACTTTATCATCAGCATGTCGATGGAGAAATCCGAACTTGATCCTGATCTTCAGGATAAGATTCTTCTGGCATTATAATGGCAGTATTGCTGCACGTATGACGGGCACCCCTGAAAAAGGGGTGCCTTTCCTGTTGTCAGACACCTTACGGTACAATTCTTGTATAAAAATACCGAAAATGGTACAATATCGCAGGAATTATCTCAGTGGAGGCTGTTTTGAACGATAACAGGAAACAGACAAAAAAACAACGGGGCGCTTTTAATATCGGAGCCGTTATTTTTGGTGCCCTGTTTATCTACCTGATCATAGTTCTTGTCATGTATGCGATGACTGACCGTGTCTCTACCTATATGGTGACGACAGGAACGCTGTCTGCCAATGACAGCTGTACGGCACTGGCTCTCCGCTCCGAACAGGTGGTTACGGCCGGAGAGAGCGGCAGTGTGAGCTACTTTACACAGGACGGAACAAAAGTATCAAAGGATTCCTTTGTGTGCAGTATCGGTGACAGCAGTGATGCGGAGTCACAGAGTACAGAACAGACTGATCTTACTTCAGATGATCTGGAGCAGGTCCGGTCACTCGCATCTGCTTTTTCCGGTGCATACAGAGAAAGCGATTTTCAGGACGTCTATGATTTAAAATACTCTCTGGAGTCTTCCGTCATAAACAATACAGATGCGGCATCTGTGTCCGGCACACCCGTGAAAGCTCCGTCTGACGGTGTGGTCAGCTATACGGTCGATGGACTTGAATCTCTGACGGCAGATGATGTCACCGCTGATGATTTTGATGAGAATGCACATCCGTCTACCCGTCTCCGCACTTCATCTCAGGTGACAGCGGGCGACCAGCTGTTCCGTCTGATCACAGATGATACGTGGGAACTTATGTTTCCGGTGTCTGACAGGCTGTATGCAACTCTCGCTTCCCGTTCGACCATCAAAATACGCTTTGCAAAAGACGGTATAACAGAGACCGGAAATCTTTCTCTGAAAGATATCGACGGAACGCATTATGCTGTTGTGACGCTTTACAGCGGCATGGTCCGCTACTGTGACGACAGATATCTCCAGATTGAACTGGTCACCAATACGGTAACCGGGCTGAAAATCCCCATTTCATCGATTGTCAACAAGGAATTCTACATCATTCCCACTTCTTTTGAGGTTGCAGGCGGAGACGACGGGGAGACAAGCGGATTTCTGCGGCGCACGATCGACGAAAACGGCAATGCGTCAACGGAATTTGTGGAAGCGGATCTCTATGAAAAAACGACAACTGACAGCGGGCTGGAAGTGTACTACGTAGATGAGGATACTTTCAGTGCAGGCGACGTGATACAGCTGACGGATTCCTCACAGACGTATACCATCGGGGATGCGGCAGTCCTGGAGGGTGTCTACTGTACAAACCTCGGCTACGCCCAGTTCAGGAAAATAAATATTCTTGATCAGAATGAGGAATATGCCATCGTCGATGAAAACACTGATTACGGCATTTCTCAGTATGATTATATCGTCCGCGACGGCATGAGCGTGGACGAATCTCAGATTTTGCATAAGGAGTGACAGTCATGATTACAGAACGTTACGATGATGTGAAAAAGCGTATTGCTGCTGCCTGTGAACGCTCAGGCAGAGACCCGGCCGGGGTGACACTTGTCGCCGTGAGCAAGACAAAACCGGAAGAGGACATCATGGATCTGTACAGATACGGTGTCCGCGATTTCGGAGAGAATTATATTCAGGAACTCAGGACCAAACATGACGACCTTCCGAAAGATATACGCTGGCATATGATCGGTCATCTGCAGAGAAACAAGGTCAAATATATCGCAGACTATGTGGAGATGATTCACGCCGTCGACACGCCGGAACTGGCAGCCACCATTGAAAAAGAAGGTGCAAAACACAATCGCATCATACCCGTTCTGATTGAGGTCAATGTGGCAGGAGAAGAAAGCAAATTCGGTGTAAAACCTGAAGACTGTGAGGCCTTCGCTGAGACCTTTTCCGGTTACAGCCACATCTCCCTGCAGGGGCTTATGACCAGTGCGCCTTTTGTGGAAAATCCCGAAGATAACCGCGCTGTGTTCAGGGAACTGAAGCAATTAACAGTTGACATCAATAATAAAAACATCGATAATGTGGATATGCGTGTACTCAGCATGGGGATGACAAACGATTTTGAGGTAGCTGTTGAAGAAGGATCGACGATGGTCCGTGTGGGAACTGCGATCTTCGGAGCACGCAATTACAATACGTCCGCGCAGTGAGCGGGCAGAACCTGTCACAGGAGAGTATGAAAAATGGGTATTTTTGATAAGTTTCTCGATGCCGTTCGTCTGAACGATGATTATGACGATGCAGATGACGGATATTTTGATGACGAGGATGATTTTGAAGAAGTAGATGAAAAACCGAAGAAAAAGTTCTTCGGACGTCAGAGCAAAAAAGAAGATCCGGTCGACGACTTCGACGACGATGATGATTCTTTTGATGATGAACCGTCATACAGCAGCTCATCTGCGTCAAAGACAACGGTAAAGAAGCCTGTCAGCTCCGGCCAGACACATTTCACTTCATCCGCTGTAAAACCCTCTTCCAATCAGAAGATCACGCCGATGCGCCGTTCACGCAACTCGGGTGCTTCCAATATGGAGGTATGTGTGATCAAACCGTCCAGGGTTGAAGATTATCGCGAGATCGCCGATACGCTTCTCTCAGGCTGCACGGTCGTTCTGAATCTGGAGGGCATTGACGTCGAGCTGGCACAGAGAATCATCGATTTTTCATCCGGTTCCTGCTATGCGATTGCAGGCGGACTTCAGAAGGTTTCCAGCTATATATTCATTCTTACACCGGCCAATGTGGAGATCTCCGGCGATATTCAGGATCTGCTCGGCGATTCCATGCCGTCTGTATCATCTGCTTATCTTTAATCATTGAGTTCCGGGCATCAGAGTCCGGAAAAGGTATAACATACATTGAAAGCATCAGACCGGTTCGCCAATCTGATGCTTTTCGTTTAGCACTTTATTAGTCTTGAAATCTGTGAGGTCAGTTCATGGAAGAGGGAATTACGATAGAGCGTGAAAATGCAGGCCTTGCATTTTCCTACCGCATTGAATGGGAGAATAATTTTTCGCGTCTTGCATCCTGTATCCGTGATGTCGGCGATCTTCATCCGGTAAAAATCTGTATTGTGACCGACAGCAATGTGGCACCTCTGTATCTGGAAGATGTGAAGGATGCCCTTTCTGACTTCGGTGCGGAAATTTACTCCTGGGTTTTTCCGGCGGGAGAGAGAAGCAAGAATCTCGGAACTGTAGAGGAACTCCTGCGCTTTCTGATCAGCAATCATTTTCAGAGGACCGATCTTCTCGCAGCACTTGGAGGCGGCGTGACCGGCGACCTCACAGGCTTTGCGGCGGCTGTCTATCTCAGGGGTATCGACTTCATTCAGATCCCGACGACTCTGCTCGCTCAGGTCGACAGCAGTGTGGGCGGCAAGACGGGTGTTGATTTCGATGCATTTAAAAATATGGTTGGAGCTTTTCATCAGCCCCGCCTCGTCTATATGAATATGAATGTTCTGTCCACGCTTCCTGATGATCAGTTTGCCTCAGGTATGGGAGAAGTCATCAAGAGCGCAGAGATCCGCAGCGAATATTTTTTCAGAAAGCTCGAGAAAAAAGCTTCGCTCATCATGGCCCGCGACCCTGACATGATGTCCTATATGATCCGCGAATGCTGCGAGATCAAAGGAGCCGTCGTGGAAGAGGACCCGAATGACCGCGGTATACGCGCGATCCTGAACTTCGGACACACACTGGGGCATGCCATCGAGAAATGCAAAAACTTTGAACTGCTGCACGGACAGTGCGTCGCCATCGGCACGATCGGCGCCGGATGGCTCTCCATGCAGCGCGGTCTCATCACTGAAAATGTCTATGAGCGCATGATCAGTCTGAATACGAAATTCAATCTGGCTGTGAGCACAGACGGACTGACCGCCGAGCAGATTGTTCAGACAGCACGGTCGGATAAAAAAGTTGAGCACGGAAAGCTGAAATTTATTCTGCTGGACGGACTTGGCAATGCCGTCATTGATAATTCCATTTCAGAAAAAGAACTCACCGATGCCGCCCGCATCCTGACGGGGGAGGACCAGTATGCGTGACAATACAAAGCCGGCTGATGCGGGAACGCGGTTCACACTGCCGCTGCAGATCGTTTTCATAGCTGCTCTCGTACTGGCAGATCAGTTAACCAAATATCTGGCTGTTGTCCATCTGAAGGGGCAGGAACCGGTCGTTCTGTTACCCGGCGTACTGGAACTGTATTACCTGGAAAATCAGGGTGCGGCATTCAGTATGCTGCAGAATCAGCAGGCATTTTTCTATGTGCTGACCTTTCTCTTTCTCGCTGCGGCGGGATGGTTTCTGTGGAAAATGCCCGCACAGAAGAAATACAGTCCCCTCCGGATCAGTCTGCTCGTTCTCTGCGCCGGAGCTATAGGAAATCTGATCGACAGGATAGCTCACAAATATGTGGTGGATTTTATCTATTTCGTCATCATCGATTTCCCTGTTTTCAATGTCGCCGATATCTATGTGACACTGGGCGTAATCGTTCTGATCTGTCTCGTGCTGTTTTATTACAAGGACAGTGACCTGAAGCCGATCACGGAGAGCCGGCGAAAAAAGGCCGGGCAGAACAGGGAAGAATCTGACGAAGGGTAATACAGACAAAAAATAAGACTGACGTATTAAACAGCGTATGCCGCGTGAATTTTCACGGCATGCGGAATCAGCAGGGAAGGTAGTACGTAAATCTGAAGTATGAATAATGCAGACGTACATGATGAGCGTGAATTCAGGTTTGTCATTGACACGGAACGGGCGGGAGAGCGGCTCGACAGTTTTCTTGTCGAAGAAATCCCTGATCTCTCCCGGTCGTACATTCAGAAAATCATAAAAGACGGCGGATGTCAGGTAAACGCTTCTGCTGTCCGTTCCGGTTACAGACTGCGGAAAAATGACGCAGTCTTTTTTTCTGTGCCGGAGAACAGGGAGCCTGAGATTCTCCCGGAAGATATTCCTCTGGATATTCTGTATGAAGACGACGACCTGCTCGTTGTGAATAAGCCGAAGGGCATGGTTGTGCATCCCGCGGCAGGCCATTACGAGCACACCCTCGTCAATGCGCTCCTGAGCCACTGCAAAGGCCATCTCTCAGGGATAAACGGCGTTCTACGCCCCGGTATCGTACACAGAATTGACCGGGATACGACGGGTGCGCTGGTCGTCTGCAAGACAGACAGTGCACACAGGTCTTTATCGGAGCAGCTTGCCGTTCACAGCATCACGCGGCGTTACCGCGCCATCTGCCACGGAACCTTTGCATCCATGTCTGACAGCAAAAGCTTTGCCGGCGGCCTGTGCGCAGTCACACGTGAAGATCCCGCATCCTTTCCCGCAGGACTTCCTGAAGATCTGCCGGAGGACATGCGCGAAGAGGCGCATCCGTGCTTCCGGATTGAAGGAAATATCGGCAGAAGTTCTTCAGACCGGAAAGAGATGGCTGTTGTACCCGCAGATAGAGGAAAAACAGCTGTGACACATATGCGTGTGCTCTCGACCATGCATGATTTCTCGTATATTGAATGTATTCTTGAGACGGGAAGAACACATCAGATCCGTGTACACCTGTCGACCATCGGCCATCCGCTGCTGGGAGACGCTGTGTACGGCCCCGCGCGTTGTCCCGTAAAAGGACTTGAGGGTCAGACGCTCCACGCCATGACGCTCGGTTTCATCCATCCGTCAACCGGAGAATATATGGAATTTGAGGCTCCGCTGCCGGCATATTTTCAGAAGCTTCTGGTGAAGCTTTCGAAGTGATCCGCGCCGGATTAAGGTAAGTTGGTGAACAGCAGAAAAAACAGGTAAAAGCCGCAGTGGATTTTCCACTGTGGTTTTTTTATGATTATGATATCGGAAAGCCAGTACCGTTCAGAAGCATCTGGCCTGCCGTGATTTTCAGAATTCAGAATTTTCCGGATGGCACACGTGCAGTGCATTTTTTCGGTCAATTATCCACGTCTCTTTATCGGGAGTATTATTCACATCTGCTCATTTCCCGGAGGTCACCATGAAGAAAAAATACCTGAAATCAGCAGGTATCTGCCTGCTCGTGTTCAACATGCTCGCGGTGTATCCGACCAGTGTGTATGCAGACACTGAATCTTTTACAAATGATGGCTCCTCTGCATCTTTTTCTGAAACGTCTTCGGAAATATCTTCTGAACATTCTTCTGATATGGCTGTATCGTCACCTGATGCTGTCCAGCCTGCGGAAGGTGCTGTTCCTGATGCTGCTCAGACAGCAGAAGACTCAGCAACTGAAGATGTAGCAGCTGACGATTTTATATCGACTGAAGGTTCTGCTTTGTCTCCGGACACAGAAGCATCCGGAGACACAGAAGAATCCGGCACAGAGCCGCAGGAAGATGATCTGGTCTATGTGGATTTCTCTGAGGAATCATCACTTACCGGTGAGTATCCGGATATGTCATTATCTGCAGAAGAAAATCAGAATATTATTGAAGCAGAAAACAATAACATTACAGATACAGAAACCTCCGCAGAAGAGCAGCAGAAACCGATATCAGATTCAGAGATGTCCACATATCGTGCAAATAATGTGCATATATCGATATCTGCGGCTGTACCGTCGGATAAAGCTGTGAGCTGGCGCTTCCGGCAGGTAGATGACGTCCGCCGGATCGTCACAGAAGACACCGAAATACTGACAGCCATGGAGGATGATGCCGATGCTGCCGGTACGATCAAACAATACGGTCTGGTCCACGTTCTGTCTGAAGAAGAGGACGGATGGGATTATGTGGAATCCGGAGATGTCAGGGGATTTATCCGGGCAGACCTTCTTGAAGACGCAGTAAAACTGACCTCTGTCCGTCAGGAAGCAGCCAGAAAGCTTGTGATGGAAGGGAAGGACAGACGCGGTGCAAAGGACATCGGAAAGGCGGCGGAATGCACGACCGATCCGCTTGAGAACGATGCATATCTGTATAAAAAGATAACTTACCACCCGGTTGTCGTTGAGAAAAAATTCGGTCTCATCGCCACAAAGGACGATCCCCTGAATGTACGCTGCGGTCCGGGTACAGAAAACGAGGTAATCGCACAGATCCCCAGAGGTGGTCTCGCTTATATTCTGGCAGATGCAGAATTCGCCGGCAGTGGTGAACAGACCGCTGCGGAAGAAGGGGAGAAGTGGCTCTACGTGGAATCCGGAAACATAAAGGGCTATGTCTGTGCCCGCTATCTGACCAGCGGCGCAGAAACAGATGAACAGATCGCGCAGACCGGAGAATCCTCTTACCCACAGGCTGAACTGCGGACGCGCAGTTTCAGCCTTCTGGAAAAATCACTTTACCATACCTTCACATCCGTCATGGCATCAGATTCGCAGGAAGCAGCTGCGCTGGATGCTGAATTATCCGCAGCCATCGCCGTTTCTTCGGGAACCGTCTCCGCCAGTCAGCCCGTTTCACGTAACATTACATCTTCCTTATCATCGGAGATAAGCAGCACTGTGTCCGATGAGCGCCGGCAGCAGATCGTAGCCACGGCAGAATCTGCCATTGGCTGCCCCTATCTGTGGGGCGGCAATGATCTGTATAACGGCTGTGACTGTTCCGGTTTCACGCAGCAGGTCTATCAGCGTGCGGGCATAAACATTCCCAGAACAGCTGAAGCGCAGGCATACAGCGGTACCCGCATTCCATGTGCTGATGCACAGCCGGGCGACCTGATTTTCTATGCAGAAGGCGGGTATATTCATCACGCCGCCGTATATGCGGGCACAGATGCCTCAGGCACAGCCAGAACGATTGAATCCTATGGCAGTGATTACGGCATCATCGAGGCCAGTGCATTCGGCAGAGATGAATGTTGGGCGTGCACCTGGCTTTAATATGCCACAGTACAGTAAACCCCATACGGTAGATCGTGTCACATACTGAATCAGGTACGGATTGCATCGAGCTTCACAATTTCGCAATCCTGCGGGTATTCGGAATTTAACTTTTCAGTAATCCGACAGCACGTTAGCAAAGGAGGAAAGATCAGACATTTGATGAAGAAAAAAAATATAAGGCAGATTTTTCCTATTGCTGCTGTGATCCTGCTCTCATCCGGTGTGACGGTAAGCCCCGTCAGCGTGTCGGCATCAAGTGCAGCGCCGGTGCCCGGCATATCCGGGGAACAGACCGATGTACCCGGCACACAGAAGACGATCGCTGTAACAGGTATTACACCGGAACACGGAATAACTGTCACCGCCTTTCAGATCGTCGACGGCTGCTACAAAAACGGAAAACTGGTGAAATATGTCCTTATGGACAGGATCAGCGGAAGCATCTCCGGCATCGGAAATGAGACAAAAGGCGGCAGTCCGTCTCTGAACGATATGATCACCCCCGGAGAGATCACGAAAATTGCCGACAATATTGAGACCGGTGTATTTACCGCGGACAGCGGAACCCTCATGAAAGTCTCACCGGACGGAACCGTATATACAGCTGATGTCGAACCCGGTCTGTATCTCATCATCGTGAGCGGTGCCAATGACACCGTCTATAATCCCGCAGTCGCAGCTGTCAATATTTCCGATGCCAACACCCCATCCGGCGCTGACGGAAGCACCGTCGACATGACAGATTTTTTTCGATATGCGGACGGAACAGACACAAGAGCCGTCTATGTGAAATCATCCATGTACGAAAAAGATATGGATAAGACCATCACCGGAAGTGTGAAGAATACAGATAAAGCTCTTGGAGACGAAACACAGACCATGCTTACGCCTGATGGCCGGTACGGAGACACGGCCGCTGTCGGAGATACGCTGTATTTCCGTATCGACCATGTCATTCTGCCCGCGTTCTCCGATGATTATGAGTCGCCGGAATTCATCATATCAGACCATCTGGAGAATACCTTTTGTCCGGTCAGCGATATTCGGGTCTTCATCGATTACGGTGACGGGAAGGGAGAACAGCTGCTTGAGGAGGGAAAAGACGTCTATAGCATCCGGAAAAATGAAGACGGCCCCGGATTTACCATTGATTTTTCCGGTGTGTTCCTGAAAAATCACACAGCGGATGCCGTAAGCGGAAAGCCCAGGCGGCCGGAGATCATAGTGACATACTGCTCATCTCTGCTCGACACGGCAGACATGAATTTCTCGGAGAATCTGAACCGCGCGACGCTGAAATATTCCAATAATCCGAATGACCGGACTTCTTACAGGATTGAAAATCGCAATACGTATCATTATACGTTTTCGATCGGCGGGATCATAGACGCGGAGAATGAAAAAAACGGTATCACGGACAAAAAGACGATCGAAGATCCGATCTTCAACAAAGTCAGTAATATATCTGACACACTGGAGAGCGGCGTATCAACCAGAGATCCGATGGCCGATACCAGAATTTCTTCGTATGCACTGGAAGGGGCTGTTTTTGGTCTGTATTCATCGGATGCGGTCATGGACACCGATGACAGCGGATCGAAGGCATTGCAGCAGTCAGTCTCTGACAAAAACGGTCACATCTGCTTCTCCGGTCTGGATCTGGGGACTTACTTTATCAGGGAAATTCGAGCCCCTGAGGGTTATTCCCTGAACGATGAGGAATATGTGGTCACAATCAATGCCATCCTCGACGATAAGGGGATTCTCACGGAATACACGGAGACTGTCCGCAAGGCAGCAGGGCTTCACGCAGCAGGCGCGCTGGATAAAGAAGATCCTGCGGATACGCAGGAAGTGACCGAACTTCACTTCACAACAGCCGGCAGCGTCATACGTTTTGACGGAGAGGTTGTTCATCTTGGAGTCAGTTACGCCGGCACACCTGTCCAGATCAAAGACACAAAAATACAGAAGCTTCCGTCAACAGGCGGCGCCGGCCTCCTGGGTATTCTTTTTTCTTCCTGTATCCTCGGATTTACCGGGCTGCATGTGGGGAAGAAGAGAAGAAAGTAAGAAAATCATATGCGGAACAGACTATCCCTGATCCTGCAGACGGTCAGTCTGCTTCTGATCATGTATATCAGTATCAGCCGTGCCTGGAATACCCTGATACAGCAGAGCCTTGTACAGCAGTACAACGCGGATATTTATGAGGATATTTCAGATAACAGGTATGACACAGAAGAGGAAAAAGCACACAGCTATAACGAAGAACTTTTTCACTCTGGAATTCATGCCCTGTCAGAAAGACTGTCAGAACCCCTTTCAGATACCCTGTCATATGACAGCCTTCTCAATGTAAAAGGCGATGGCATCATGGGATATGTGGAAATACCGGAAATCGGGATATCCCTGCCCATTAGCCATTACGCTTCCGATGATGCGCTTGAAACGGGCGCGGGTCATCTCTATGGCACCTCTCTGCCTGTCGGCGGGAAAAATTCACATGCCGTGATCACCGGTCACCGCGGGCTTCCCACACTGAAGGCCTTTACTGATCTGGACCTGCTGAAGAAAGGCGATATTTTTATTCTTCACGTCCTTGACCGGGATCTCTGCTATGAGGTCGATCAGATCACAACTGTTCTTCCGACGGAGACAGAGGAACTCGCCATACGGAGAGGAGAGGATCTGGTCACGCTGGTCACCTGTACCCCTTATGGCGTAAATACACACAGGCTTCTCGTTCGCGGCAGACGCATCATACGCGAGTCCGGGAATATGAGAGATAAAAGGCTGTCCCTGCAGCGATTTGTGCTGTCCTGGCGGACAGTCACCGGTGCGGGAATTTTTGCCGGAATCACAGGCACTGTTTTTCTGATATATCTATGGAAAATCCGAAGAGAAAGGAAAATCCGGCCATGAAAAATCTGAAAACAGCCGTCATCATTTTACTGATCTGTCTCACCATGCCTGTCTCGGTGACAGCGTCAGAAAAGGAAGAGGATGAAACCGGCGGCAGAATACATGATCAGGACAGAATCGGCAGTCTCGTCATACACTACGCACTTCACGAAGACAGAGACATCCTCTCAGGAGCTGATTTCAGTATCATACAGACAGCTGTTCTGTCAGATCAGGCGGCACAGATCTATACTCTGACGGATCCCTTTAAAGAGATGGATATATCCTTTGATGGGATGACCGCGGAGGGATCTGCAAAAGCAGCAGATACTTTTTATCGTTTCACGGAGAAAAGAAAACTTTCTCCAGATTTTTCCGCCTGTACGGATGAACAGGGCGATGCTCTGTTTGACGGCCTTTCCCGTGGTATTTACCTCGTATATCAGACGGGGAGCAGGGAAGGATCACCCGCATCTGCCTTTGAAAACGCGCTGCCTTTTCTTGTCATGGTTCCTGACCGCAAAGTAGAAGAAGATGAAAGCGAATGGACTTCTGACGAAGCTGCGTGGAATTTTCATGTAACGGCATATCCCAAATCCGAACCCGAAATGAAGTTAACGGAGACACCAACACCGGAGCCATACCGGACCAGAACGGACAGTGTAAAAACGGGCGATGAAACAGATATCCTTCTGTTCATCTGCTCTGCGATCATCTCATTCGTTCTGCTGATCTTCGGCTGCATCTCTGCCCGCAGCAAAAACCATGGCCGCTGCAAAAGCTATGATCACAGAAGAGACAACGACAGCAGGAAAGGAGACAGCAGATGAAGAAGAAATGTATGGTATTTTTTCTGGCTGTCATATGTGCGCTGCATGCTGACGCATTCACTGCGTATGCTGCAAAAGAGGCCAGCCCGGATTACGGCAATGAAACGCATATGGATGACAATGCGCCGGCTGACGATGACAGAGAATCCGCAGCTTTTTCCTCCAGAAGACTGCTTGTCGGCGCCTCAGACGGATCTCTGATCCGCGAAGAAGACCCCGTAGTTTCGTCCTGGCGGGAAACCTACCTTCTACAGTATGACTCCGCTGAAGAAGCTCAGAATGCCTATGCGTATTTTGAGCAGCATGCCGACTTTGTCTCAGCAGATACAGGCGTAACCATCGCGGAGAAAACAGCGCCTGAGACCGAAAGCAGCGAAACAGAAAGCAGCGAAATACCAGCTAAAGGGACTCAGATTCAGATTGAGGAAAGTACCGACGCCCTCACGCAGCTTGCGGACGCAGTGGACGATGCAGGACAGGTGAACAGCACAGCAGATTCCTGCACAGACAATCCTCACGGCCTCGTGGCCGTCATTGATACGGGAATGCCGCAGGACGGGAATGTTATAGAATATGTCTCAATGATCGGCGATGACACATCAGATGAAAACGGTCACGGGACTGCGATGCTTTCCTTCCTGAAACAGCAGAACAGTCAGGTGCAGGTTATGTCCATCAAAGCACTTGATAAAAATGGTAATGGGGATATTTCTGCTGTCTACGCGGGGATTGAATATGCGCTGACGCGCAGGCCGGATATCATCCTGCTGCCGCTGTATGCAATCAACACAGGCAACGCAGCAGAGGCGGCCATTACGGCAGCTGCAGCAGAAGCAGAAGAGCAGGGCACTGTCATTGTCGGCGCGGCGGGTAATGACGGCGCTGATGCATCGGGATATATACCGGGCTGTATCGACCGCGCGATCATTGTCGGCGCATGCGATGAGACCGGCAAAAGGACAGAAATGTCCAATTACGGAAACAGCGTGGATTATTTCGTCCTGGCTTCATCCACCTCCGAGGCATCGGCAAGAATGGCCGGCTTTCTCAGCCTCTTCAGTAAAGAAGATTACCAGAATCAGATAGAAGAGAAGATCCGCAGGAGAGATCTGATATTCAGGAACGAACAGAGTGGAACTGAAGCACCGAAAACGGAAACGAAGGATCCGGAATCTCAGAAACCAGAATCTCAAGAATCCGGAAATCAGGACTCTGCGAAAGAAAATTCTGAGAAAGAAGATTCTGTGCTTACAGAATCAGAAGCGCTGATGCGCAATCAGGAGACAGCAGAAGGTAAGTATGCCTCCGTCAGCTATCTTCTGGTAAAAGCGGATAAGATCGGCAGCATCAGATCCATCGATGACCTGTATGCGCAGACCGACTGGCATGAAAAAATCCTCACGCAGATCAGTGAAACACAGAATCTCTATAAGACAGAGGATGGGAGATATCAGTTTTTAGCGAATCTTCCCTGGAAAAACGGCATTGCCTCTTCATCGACGCCGGTTCTCGATTACTGCTTCGCACGTTCCAACAATCAGGGTATGGTAATATCCGAACATGTCTCTTTTGATACAGAGACAGGGATAGCGACCGTCGAAGAAGCTGCCCTGAGTGAATACGATCCCGGCAGGGATTTCTGCGACATTCAGCTGCAGGTAATGCTGGCCGTCTCAGGCACGCCCGCGTCAGCTCTCCGCATAACTTTCGAGAATACGGATGGCTCAGGATGTACAAATACTGTCCGGAGGAACATGTTTTATCCTGTAAATCTGCATCTGATGTTTCAGGATGATGACGGTAAAAATATAACGGCAGAAGATATGGAGGTATATCTGAACGATAATACCCTGCCGACAGATTGTTTTTCCGTCATGCATGACCGCGGTAAAACATTTCTATGCCTTGATGATATCTTCGGACGGCTCTGCAGCATCCGCATTGTATTCAGGAAATCGGTCAGAGCAGTCGCAGAAGGCGCCGACGCATTCAGTACGGCCGGAGGATGCCCGGGATATGTAAAGACTTCCAATCTTGGTACGGATCTGTGGACGAATGCCTCCTCCATATCGAATTACAGGATAAGCATCGTCATCGGCGGTGTGACCGGTTATCAGTGCAATACCTATGACACAGCCTACGGAAATTACGGTGGAAAAGTAGATAAGATAACCAATTATAATGATACCTCGGACATGCAGATGGGTTATCTGGGTGTAGGCAGTGAACTCTGGATCTACGATGATCCGGGTTATACACAGCATTCGTGGGGAACATGGACATCCGGAAACTATTCACATGGTTTCAAAGGGATGTGCTGCCATGTGTCCAAATCGGTTTCAAAGACGCGTTATCTCGGCTGGCCTGACTGCTTTCAGACAAACGGATATCTCTACTGCCGCGGAGTAACAGACGCCGGCTCCGACGCCAAATATAAGTATAAAAAAATAACGTTCGATATCTACGCCGATCCCTCCTATTATTTTTCATCGGCCGGAGCCGCGACAGGTTCCAATCAGCAGATCGCCACGAGATTTTCTGTTCTTGTGGCAAAACGCGCAGAAATTTTCTATCAGATCACGACAAAGGCAGAACCGGACGGAGGCGGCAGCATTGATCCGACCATCACCGGTATTAAGTCAGGTGAAAAAAGAACCGTAAATTATAAGCCGAATAAGGGATGGTATATCGACAAAATCCTTTCCGATAACTGGTCCATACCAGTAGATGCCGCTCCTGCGAGCTATAATTTCAGCAATATCCGAATGAATCATTCCGTATATGTACATTTCTCTAATCAGCCCGTCATGACGCTGATGAAAAAGGTCACCGGCGTATCTGATGACAAAAGCATAGACGGAAGAATCGTAAAGCAGGGATCAAAACTCAGGTATACGCTGACTTACCTGAACAATACCAGTCGCTCAGAGACAGTAACCATCACAGATACCGTGCCATCCTGTACGTCATTTGAATCGGCGGAAAAAGGCGGCCGATACAGCGGCGGCGCAGTCACATGGGATCTGGGAAATATAAGTGCTTACGCATCAGGAACCGTCAGCTTTGTAGTCAGTGTAAAGAACGACTGCGGTGCGGCAGTCATTCCCAATCAGGCCAGCGCAAGCGTTGTTCTCAAAAATACAGAACCGTTCAGCGTGACCTCCAACAGAGTCGTCAACTATACGATAGCCACCCAGAAGAAGGTTAGCGATCAGACAGGTCAGGACATAAACGGCAGACCGGTGGCCATGGGGCAGAAGATCATCTATGCTGTATCCGTTAAGAATACAACGGCGACAGCCAGAGATTTCGTTCTTACTGATGTACTTCCGGAGCATATGACATATGTGAGTTCCAGCGGTGCATTCCAAAACGGGAAAGTAACATGGCGCGCAACGCTGGATCCTAATCAGGAACTGAATGGGACAGTAACGGTCTGTCCGGATGCACCGGGCAGATTCAGCAACAGCTGTCAGGTAACGGCAGATGATATAACCGTTGACTCCAACACAGTGATAAATGATGTCTATCGTATCACAGTGCATAAGAAGGCCTCGGATACCGGCCGGACATTGAAGGGCGCCGGTTTTATCCTTAGAAATGACGCCGGCAGATATTACCGATGCACCGATAATATAGTGTCGTGGACAGGAAGAACGGAGGCTGCAGAATGCCGAACAGATGACAATGGAAACGTTTATTTTTCGGGTATGGAACCTGGTCGGTATACACTGATTGAAGTGACTTCACCGCAGGAATATACAGTCAACGACGAAGAACCGGTTATCACAGTTAATCAGGGAAATTATGATCAGACATTCAGCTTCACGGATCATCCGTTGCAGATGCTTCCGAATACCGGCGGTCCGGGCATTGCTGTGTTTATCATCATCGCAGCAGCTCTGGCAGTAATTTCCCTATTGATCTGCAGAAAGAAAAGCAGCAAAAAAGAAAAACATCAAAATTGAAAATAATAAATATGAATAACAAAAACAGGTAAAATAGAAGAATAATAAACGATGTATATATTGCGCTATAAAATAATAATTTTGTAGCGCAATATTGTATTTTTAAAACGAAGTGGTATACTTGACTTATCCGTGGCAGGTTTCTGCAGCCTGCAATTACCAGATCTTATTGTTTGTAAATCTCAGTAAATCAGCTAATACATTGTAAGGAATAATAAAATGGCCGAGCTCAAATACTATCAGCAACAGGATATTCTCAATATGGAACGCATTCAGGAACTCATCAAAGATATGCCTTCCTATATGCGCAGTTACGTCAGTTATATGAGCACCGGTTCGACATCCAAACGGACGATCCTCAATTATGTGTATGATATCCGTGGATTTCTCCGTTATGTTGCAGACAGCCACAGAATTGAGATCAGTGATGTTACTTCTGAGATGCTTGAACAGCTGAACCATTTTGATTTTGACGAATACTTTCTCTATGTCGATTCATATAAGGAACAGAACGCGAACAACCGGACAATCCGCCGTACAAATACAGAGGCCGGAAAAGCCCGCAAACTCTCCTCTCTCAGATCGTTATATAATTATCAATTAGAATACGGTTTTATCAGGACCAATCCCATTGCCTCCTACAAGCTTCGTCTCAAGCGTCAGAAACCGCATATTACGGCTATGAATGTGTCAGAAGTCAATGATGTGATGAACGGCGTAGAAACCGGAGACGCGCTCACAGGACGGCAGAAAAAGTTTGCCGAGCGCACGCGGTATCGCGATACCGCTCTTCTCTCCCTGATGCTGAATACCGGTATCCGTGTATCTGAATGCGTCGGCATCGATCTGGATGACATCGACTGGAAAAATAAACGCCTTCTCGTTCATCGCAAAGGCGGCGGCAATGACCCGGATGTTTTCCTCAATGATGATGCTGTTCAGGCGCTTCAGGATTATATTCGTCTGGAGCGGAAACCGGCGGATCCTGATGACAAGGCGCTGTTTATATCGCGCAACGGAACACGCATGGCTGTCTGTTCCGTTGACCGTCTGGTAAAGAAATACACGGAAAATACGGTTCCCGGTAAGATAATTACGCCGCACAAGCTTCGCAGCACCTTCGGCACCAATCTTTACCAGGCAACAGGTGACATTCATCTGACGTCCAAGGCTCTCAATCATTCCAGCATTGAGGTCACGGCATCTCATTACGCTGACGTCAATATCCGACAGCGCAAAGAAGCAGTGGAAATTATCGAACAGAGATATCACGAAGAAGAGGATAGTTGACATAATTATATTATGTCAACTATCCTGTAATATTGTCAGAAATAACCATGGATTCCGGCTAATATTCAGAAATTATGTAGAACTAAAAAGAAGGTGGCTGATATAATTTATTTATGTCAGCCACCTTCTGCATTAACTCAATAGTAACAAAGTTCTCAGAAATTCTCCGGTTTCTTTTCTTCGATACTGGTCTTGTATCCTTTTTCCTTCTGTGCAATAGCGTCTTTCAGGAGCTGTACGGTTCCATCGATGCCATATTTGGCACTGTTGATACAGAGATCATAGCTGTCGGCATTGCCCCACTCTTTGCATGTGTAATAATTGTAATAACTGGATCTGCTCTTATCGTTCTTGCGGATCCGGTCACTGGCCTTATTGGCAGTCAAACCGTAAATATTGGCGATACGTCTGACCCTTGTATCCATATCTGCATGGATAAATACGCTCAGAAGATTCGGATTATCTTCCAGTGCATAGTCTGCACAGCGTCCGATGATGACACATGGGCCTTCCTTGGCAAGTTGTTTGATACTGTCAAACTGCGCCAGAAAAACTTTCTGATTCAGCGGCATATCATTCATCACATTTGAAGAATAGCCAAAAGAATAAGAATCCATGACAAGAGAATAAAGAAAGCTGCTCGTCGGTTTCTCATCCTGATTTTCAAAAATTTCCTTGCAAAGACCGCTGTCCTTGGCTGCACGATCAAGGAGCTCTTTGTCGTAATATGGTATTCCGAGATCATCCGCCAGGATCTTGCCTATCTGATGTCCGCCACTGCCAAACTCTCTTCCAATAGTAATGATAGTTTTCATAGCCACAACCTCCTTCTGGCCTTCTCTGTACATCCATCATAACATACAATTTTGAAAAATGCATATAAATTGTGCAAAAACTCGTATTGTTTTATGAATAATTACTGATAAAGAAAAACGGCCGACAGCAAACCGCAATATTTACCGGATTTACTGTCAGGCCGTCTGCATGAGATGAAAATGGTACAGGTGCAGCTATAAATACAGGACTGGGGAGGTCCCTGCATTTATCAATTTGATAAGGCTATATTTACAGGAAATAATTATCTAGAAAAAGATCTACAGGAAATAATTCTCTGGAAAAAGTTATTCTCTGTAATCATTCTCTGTAATCATTCTCTGTAATCATTCTCTGTAATCAGAAGAATAGTAAGGTACGACAATTTTCTGACCAACATCGATGTACGTACTGTTCAGATGATTAATGGAGGCGATCTCATCGATCAGTTCGTTGCAGTTATCATATCCTGGTGTGATATTGTCTTCGGCAATCGTCCAGAGGCTGTCGCCCTGTCCTGCTTCAACCACGGTATAGTATTTGTACATATGCTGATCAACTGCGGAGACGGAACGCGAGGAAATGAATACGCCGAAAATCACAGCCGCAAGAATAACCAGTGCGATCGCTGCCAGCGAACTGGCTTTAACTCTTTCCCGTCTTGCTGAACGTTGTCTGCTGTTCTTACGTCTTTTAATATCTGTCACAGCTGTCTGCATGATCTGCTCTCCTCCTTATCTGCATTCTGTCTGATCAGCCCGAATCGTAAATTATTAAGGCCCTGATAATATAATATCGAACGTATAATCGGAATATATGTTCCGAACATTTGTTTCTTTATGAACGTATTATACTGACTGTCATGGTAAGTGTCAACACAAATAGCGAAAATTTGTTCGGAAATTATGTTCGGAATATTTGTTCTGTCATGCAGTTGCTTTTTATAAATGCCTATGATAGAATGAATTATATTTTGAAGATAGATACACAATTGCAGTCAATTTGCTTATTTGTGTGCAGATTTACATATAGCTGTGTATGGAGGAAAATATTATGTCATCAGGTCAGACATCTGAACATAACCGGGGCCCGATCAGCAAAAAGCAGCAGGAAATTCTCGACTATCTGAAACAGCAGATTCTGGAAAAGGGATATCCGCCGTCAGTGAGAGAAATCGGTGAGGCTGTTCATCTGAAGTCCACCTCTTCTGTTCATGCACACCTGGAGTCGCTGGAGAAGAACGGTTATATACGGAAAGATCCCTCAAAGCCAAGGGCCATCGAGATTCTTGATGACGGATTCCGCACACAGCGTTTCAGTGAATATAAAGATCATTCTGCAGATATGCCCGCCGGCACCGGCAGTACAGCGTCTGCGCCGGCTTCTGCCCCATCTTCACCGATGAAGGGCAAGGGCGCCATGATGGAATATCAGGAGGTACCGCTGATTGGCAATGTGGCGGCCGGACAGCCTCTTCTCGCTGTGGAACAGGTCGAGGCTTATATACCGATTCCTGTCAGCAAACTCCCGAACTCGCAGACATTTCTTCTGCGTGTCAGAGGTGAAAGTATGATCAATGCCGGTATTCTCGACGGAGATATGGTTCTTGTGAGACAGGCAAAGACAGCTTATAACGGCGATATGATCGTTGCGCTGATTGATGATTCGGCTACGGTGAAGACCTTCTACCGTGAAAAGGATTACATCCGCCTTCAGCCGCAGAATGACAACATGGATCCGATCATTGTACGACCCGATCAGCATTTCGAAATTCTCGGACAGGTCATAGGTGTTCTCCGATTCTTCCTGTGATTCATCATTTTCCGCGCTTTAGAGAGGCAGACCGCATCGAATATATGACTGAAGATTCAGATCACATGCTTTTCCATATGTGAGAATAAGTTCGCTGCCCGCGTATATAAAAGCCGCATCTTCTGCAGATTCATTAACTGCAGAAGGTGCGGCTTTTATCGTATACTGTGGCTCATCGCATACTATACAGATGACATTGCTACTGAAGATGCGGCTTCATGAAAATTCCGAATCAGATATTATCCGGAGAAACGGCAGCGACGATCATGGATGCCGGATCGACATTCTTTCCGTCGCGCCAGATGCGCTCCAGATCATAGAAGCTGCGGCTCTCTCTGTCGAAGATATGAAATACCACATCGCCGTAGTCCATGAGAATCCAGTGAGCGGCCTGATAGCCCTCGACGCTTCTTGCGTGCATGCCTGCTTTCCCCAGCGTCTCCTCCACAGCGTCAGCCATGGCCTGCACCTGGTTACGGTTGGTGCCGTTGGCGATCACGAAGTAATCGGCGATATCTGATATCTTTGCGATATCGATGATCTTTACGTTTTCCGCTTTCTTGCTGTCCAGTGCCTGTACAGCGAGAGCTGTCATTTTTTCTGTTTCAGACATCCAGTTCCTCCCTGATTTAGACAATATGTAATGACCTCCGATTTGTAGGTTCGTGGATTTACCTGTATACTACAAGTCGGAAAAGACAAATGGTAACAGGGATTACCGCATACAAATGGAGGTCATCAAATGAAGTATAGCACAGTCTACGTTGGTATGGATGTACACACAGAAACTTTTTCTCTCTGCTGTTACACAAACGAAAAAGAACAAGCCGAGTATCCTCAGAAGGTTGACGGCCATTACAGTAAGGTTATCAACTACATTGAGGCCATGCGTTTCCACTACGGAGACGAT
>Ga0256406_1001540_pt1 | contig 36538 bp, 48 predicted proteins | sample RumenRJG_03DNA_FD_185986 | JGI IMG/M metagenome (GOLD analysis project Ga0256406, IMG submission 185986) | Bovine rumen microbial communities from Lethbridge, Alberta, Canada - RJG_03 | ecosystem: Host-associated > Mammals > Digestive system > Stomach > Rumen | place: Canada: Alberta | collected...
CATTGCTCTTGCAACCGGAATCCTTAATTCAATCACTGCAGCGATTAAATCCATTGATTTTAATCAGGTGGTTGTCAATATCTCAAATGGTATTACGGGAGCTGATTGGATTAACCTTGCACGGTCGCTGTCTGATGCTATTACCACAGCACTGGGTGCATTAGCCAGCGCAATCGATACATTCGACTGGGCTGGTGTCGGTGGAGAGTTCATGACATTCCTTGGCAATATCGACTGGCTTGGCATTGCAGTTGGCGTTATTCAGGTTTTACTTGAACTCGGCAGCGCAATCGCTGAAGCCCTTGACGGTGCGCTTGTCAATACAGACTGGGCAAGCATCGGAGAGAATTTCCTTCAATCTCTTGAAAACATTGACTGGACCGGGCTGTTTGAAAACTTTGGAAAATTTGTGGGAGATGTGGTCAAGCTCACAGTTGACCTTGTAGTGATCATTGGACAGGCTTTAGCTGATGGAGTCACATCCCTTGGCGATTATTTCTCAGAGAAATTTGACGAAGCAGGCGGAAACATTCCATTGGGTATCATGAAGGGCATTGTTGACGGCCTAGTCAATATTGGCACATGGATTTATGACAATATCTTCAAGCCATTTGTCGACGGCTTCAAGAGCGCTTTCGGTATTCACTCGCCTTCTACGGTCATGCAGGAGCAGGGCGGCTATATCATGGACGGCCTGAAGAATGGTGTTACCGATAAGCTGGACGGATTCATCCAGTTCTTTAAGGATCTCCCGGGAAAGGTAAAGGAAGGCATCGGAAACGCAAAGGAATGGATCAAGGAAAAAGGCTCCGATATGGTCGAAGGCCTGCGCAATGGCTGGGATGATGTCAAAGACAGCCGGTTCTTCAACACGATCCGCAATGTCGGGAATGATGTAAAGACCGGAATCGGTGATGCGGCCGGATGGATCCGGGAAAAAGGTACGGCCATGATCGAAGGCCTTACCAATGGATGGGATTCGGATCAGGGCAATCTTGAGAGCCGGGCATCCAACACATCCAATCTGGTAACCAACGCGATCGGAGATGCGGCTGAATGGATCAAAGGCAAGGGATCTGACATGATCGCCGGCCTGCGAAACGGCTGGGACGATGACGAGGGAAGCTTCACGGATCTGGCGGCACAGCTGCCGGGCAAGATTACGGATAGTATCGGCGACCTCTGGAGCCTCGGCCATAACATCATCTCGGATTTCGCGCAGGGCTTCCAGTCGATCGACATCAAACTGCCGCATATTGACTGGAGTTGGAATGACTTTAGCCTTCCGGGCGGCTTCTCATTCAGCCTTCCGTCCTTCAACGGTATCAGCTGGTATGCGGGCGGCGGCTACTTCACCGGTCCTACGCTGGTATCTGGGCTTGGCGAGGCAGGAGATGAGGCGGTGCTTCCGCTTACAAACCGCAGAGCAATGAAGAATATCGCAAACAGCATCGTCGAGGCCGGAGGGGGCGGAACCGATCCGGAAGTGATCCGCGCAGCGGTTGCCGACGGTGTATCGCAGGCCCTGCAGGACGACAACCGGGAGACGGTCGTATACGCGACGCTTAAGACGGAGGACGATGAGACGCTGGCACGGGCGGTTGCCCGCGGGAACAGGAAGATGGAATACCGGTACAATCCGGTTGGAACGTGACGCAGGAGGAATAGACAATGGCAGATGAAGAACCAATGTTAACCGTTGATGGCGTCACGGTTCCCGATCCGGCCTCTTTCAAGTGGGCTATCGAGGATGTATCCAACAGCGACGCCGGGCGGACGGAAGACTTTGTGATGCACAAAAACAGAGGCGCGCAGAAAAGGAAGCTGACGCTCGGATGGAGTGTTAAGACCTGGCATGACGCCTCTGTTATCCTGAAGGCTTTTAACCCGGAGTATGTCACCGTCCGGTATCCGGATATGCTCGATGAAGAGTTCCAGACCCGGACGTTTTACGCCGGAAGTGAGCGGACCGGGCAGGTGAAATGGTGGCGTAACGGCGAAAACAAGCGGATCGGAGACATTTCGTTCAGCATTATTGAACAGTAAGGACGCCGGGAATGATTAACGCAAGTGCAGAATTTAAGAACGCGCTGGCGGAAGGTCGTCAGGACTTCCAGTATTACGCGGATATCACATTAAGCAGTGGGAAACAGCTTAACCTCACGAATAAGTATCTGTGGTCGGGCGGCGTGAAGTTTACCGATGCGGTGTCGTCCGATAACGCATTTGACATCGGCGACGCGATTATCAACAGCGCGTCGCTGGTAATCAATAACATCAGCGGGGAATTTGACTCTTATACATTTGAGGATGCGGTTGTAAATCTGCATATCGGCATACCGGGAATAAGCGATTCCATTCAGCGCGGGCTCTATGATGTAAATGAGGCAAAGTATAACGGGTCGCTGATCACGCTGAATCTGTATGATCATATGCACCGCTTCGACAAGCCCTACTCCATGAGTGGGCTTGCCTATCCCGCGACAATCCAGCAGGTGCTGTATAACGCCTGCTCGGTTTGCGGCGTGACGCTCGGGACAATCTTTACCGGAGCTGATACATCCATACCATCTCGGCCTAGTGATAAGAACCTGACGTTCCGCGAACTGATCTCATACATCGCGCAGTATCTTGGCGGATACGCTCGAATTTCCTCGAAAGGTGAGCTTGAGATCAAGAGCTTTCCAATGGACCGGATCAGTGCAATCAACAGCGGAACGGTCGAGGGAAACTATGATGAGTCATTTTCCAGTGTCTACTCTCACGATTTCTGGATTTCCCCGATTGTCATAACGGGGATTCATGTCGAGATTGACGCAGGAAACAACAAGACAGATGTATACAGCGCCGGCAAGGACGGATACATCCTGACCGTGTCCAAGAATCCTCTGATAACGAAAGACAATGCCCAGACGATGGCGGACACGCTGTATAAGAGGCTCTGTGGATTCAGCTTCTGGCACGGCAATGCGAAGGTCATGACAAATCCGCTTACAGAGGCCGGAGACACAGTTGTCGTCTATGACAGGAACAAGAAGGCGTATGGACTCCTGGCATCATCCCTGACATTTGCCAGCAAGAGTGCCCTGGTTATCCGGAGCGCGGCGGAAACGCCAACAAGACAGTCAGCAATCCGTAACAGTCAGCTTGCTAAAACAGCTACAGAATTGGAGGAGAAGATCCTCCGGGAGCAGTCAGCCAGGGAAACACAGCTTGAATCCCTTTCAACCGCTCTGGCGGAAAAGTCCGGGCTGTATGAAACGGATGAGACGACCAGTTCCGGGACGGTCTACTACATGCATGATAGGCCGACACTGGCTGACAGCAAGGTGGTCTGGAAGCTCACGAGCGATGCGGTCGGTGTGTCCACGGACGGCGGAAAAACATGGAATGCAGGACTCCAAGTAAATGGCGACCTGATCGTCAAAATCCTTTCCGCGACTGGGATTAATGCAGATTGGCTTGTTGCCGGCATCATTCGGGACAAGAACAACCGGTCGCAGTGGAATCTTGATACCGGCGAGCTGAACCTGAACATCGCATCTACCATCGGTGGGAAGGGGATCGCCAGCACGGACGCTGTGCAGGCCGCGTCGGATAAAGCGGCGAAAGCGCAGTCGGCCGCTTCAACCGCTCAGAGTGCTGCCGATAAGGCGCAGGAAACGGCCAACGCCGTGCAGAAAGCGGCTATAAAATCCGTCAGTGTGCAGTATGCGCAAGGGGCATCAAATACCGAACCGCCGTCAACAGGTTGGCAGGCGGATGCGCCGGCATGGAAGGCCGGGCAGTACATCTGGCAGCGGACCGCAACGACGATGTCGGACGGCACGACTGCGTACAGCAAGTCGCTATGCATCACAGGCGTTCAGGGCGCTACCGGAGCAACAGGACCTCAGGGACCGCAAGGTCCGCAGGGCGTTAAAGGCGACACAGGCGCGACAGGTCCTCAAGGACCGCAGGGTGTAAAAGGTGATACAGGGGCAACCGGTGCAACAGGGCCTCAGGGTCCCAAAGGAGCTACAGGTGCGAACGGAACTTCTGTAACCGTAAAGTCTACCTCAGTAACCTATGCAGTAACAGGCAGCAATTCTCAGCCAGCGGATTCGGCATTTACATCAACAACAATGCCTACTGTTAGTGTCGGCCAGTATTTATGGAATAAAGCAACCACGATATTCAGCGATGGTAAATCCATTACAAGCTATTCTGTATCGCGAATAGGTACGGATGGTAAAACCGGAGCTACAGGAGCCAGCGGAAAAACCACGCATTTTGCATACTCGACAAGTGCTGACGGTAAAAGCAACTTTAATACATCCCTGTTTTCTGGAGCTACATACATCGGCACCTACGACGACACCACAACAGCAGACAGTACAGATCCAACGAAGTATAAATGGACAAAGCTCAAGGGCGACACAGGAGCTACGGGCCCTCAGGGACCGCAAGGTGCTACTGGAGCAACCGGGCCTCAAGGATCTAAAGGCGCAACAGGCGCTACGGGAGCCACGGGACCGCAGGGCGTCGGAGCTAAGTCCATCGTCCCGCAGTACTATCTATCCACGTCAAGCACATCACAGACTGGCGGATCTTGGGCGGAAGCGAGCCCGGCGTGGAAGGCAGGACAGTATATCTGGACGAGATCAAAGATCACGTGGACGAACAACACCACAACGTACACTACGCCTCAGCTGGATGCGGCCATGAACACGGCGAATGAAACGGCAAGCAGTGCAAAATCATCGGCAGATTCCGCCACAGACGCGGCTAACAACGCGAAGTCCACGGCAGATGCTGCGAATACAGCTGCGGGGAAAGCCCAGTCCGACGCGTCCTCAGCCAAGACGGCGGCGGCCAGTGCGCAGTCGGCAGCGGATGCGGCCAAATCGACAGCCGACAATGCGCAGTCGGCGGCTGATACGGCGAAATCAGCGGCAGATGCGGCGGCGGATGCGGCATCAACTGCGCAAAGTGGCGTGAGTGCCCTGTATACAAACATCCTGCTGGATGGTGAAGGCATGCATCTGGCCAAGGTTAAGGAAGTTGATGGGAAAAGGGTGATCGATCCCAACTGCAAATATCAGACACTGGTATCTGAAAACGGCATGAGGGTGACGGAAACATCCAACGGCGAAGTAACCCTGAAAGCTGAGGGCGACACGGTTGAAGCCGCCAATCTTGTCTCAAGGGAAACCCTATCGGTCAACGCGGACGGCTATAAACTGCGCTGGATGAAATTCCACTCATCGGTGGATAACGAGGACGGCATCGGCGCTTACTGGTCTAAAACATAAGGAGGAAACATGGGTGATACAAGCGGGAGCCTTTCTACTTCCGGCTATAACGGGCGATATTTAACCTTTTCGTGGTCCCTGTCCGGGCAGGACGTAGGCGGCAACAAGTCCACCATCAGCTGGCGACTGTACGGCGACGGCCCGGAGTGGGTAGAAGACGGCGTCACATGGTATTACTGCCGGAATGTGGAATTAAAGATTGATGGCTCGGTTGTCTATTCGTCCGGGTCAGACAGCCCGGTTGAGTTACGTTCGGGGACAGAAGTCGCATCCGGAAGCTATACGTTATCCCATCAATCGGATGGCACCAAAGCATTCGGCGTCAACATTCAGGCGGCGCTGTATTCTTGGAGTGTGAACGTATCCGGATACACTGAATGGCGTCTGCCAGATATCGCAAGAGCATCCCAGCCATCCATCAAGACCTATCCGAACAACACGCCGGATTTCAACCTGGGCGACACAATCACCATTCACATGAACCGGGCGTCATCTGCGTTTACGCATAATGTGTATTTCTGCTGGGATAACCAGTACATCATTGTGGCCACAGGTGTCACCAATAACTGTACGTTCAACACGAACAGCAGTCAGACAGTGCACGGCTCAGATGGCAAGACATATACAATCAGCTCTGTGAAGCAGAACTATCTGCAGTACACGCCGAACGATACCAAAAAGTCGGGATATATCGCGGTTGATACATACAATAGCAGCACAAATCTCGGCCGGAAGACATGCCCTTTCACAGCGCATTTTGTAAATGTCCCGCCGAAAATCAACAGCGTCACGATAACCGACGACAATGCCGGATCGAAGTATCCGGGCGGAACTCTCAGTGCAATTGAGGGGAGCAAGTATATCCAAGGCTATTCCAAGGTGCGTTTCAAGATTTCCGCCGGATCCGACTACGGCGCAAGCATTAAACAGTGGACGATTACCTTATCAGGAGCATCTGCGACCGGCCTTGGCGACGCTGTATATACAAATCTCGGCAACGGAAAATGGTCTGTCACCGCTGTTGATAGCCGTGGGAATACGGTGTCAAGAAGCGGCACGATATCGGTACTCACATATAAGCAGCTGACGCTTGACGTGGCCGGGCTCACGCGAAGCGACAGTGACGGCACGAAAGCCCTGATAAATGTAAGTGGATCATGGCATAACGGTTCACTCGGAGCCGTGAACAATGCCCTGACGTTATCCTACTCTGGGGCGAATAGTGGAAACCTGACGCCTGCGACCAGCGGGAACACCTATAAAGTGTCCAGCACGCAGATCGCCGGGACGTATGCGACATCTTCGACATACGGTATCACGCTGAAGGTGCAGGATAAGCTTTCGACGATCACGCGTACCCTGACCATCTACGAGCTGCTCCCGGTGGTGGCGTACTTCAAGAATCATTTCGATGTATTCGGAAACCTGCACATCCATGATCGGAATAATGAATCAACCTATGGAATCATTTCGGCGTCAAAAGCACGGTCGCTGATGTTTTCCACGGGCGAATCCGGGACAATCGACGATCTGTATAAGAGCCGAAGAAATACCCCTGGCGGAGCGGGATCCGTGCAATTAACCCAAAAAACCAGTGGCGTTGGAAGTGGAATTGCGGGCGGCTGGTACAACTACATTTATATGCCACACAGATATGGCGGCCCAGATCGTGATAATGACGCCTATGGGACTATTCTGCTCTTTCCGATGACCTCTAGCGGGACGTCCTATATCGTCCGGTGCAGCAATACGACCAGCACAGTCTCCGAAGTGAAGGCGATCAATTTTGGGAAGGTTGATGACCTGAACACATACAATGCGACGGATACATGGATACCGGTTTTGAATAACGAAAAACTCCAGCACACAGATCCCAATGCGATCTTGCGGCTTGGGTGGGGCAGCCACCACCGAACTATATCTCCCACTTACACGAATTGTTCACCCGGAGACTATAACTGGTACTACCAGTTTGGGCAGATTATGATCTGCTGTATCAATTTGCATCTTGGGACAGGCGTCAGAACTGGAACCAGATTAATCAGCGGACTTCCTCCAGCTATCCACACTATCCCTGGATCACTTGCCAGTTCGACGAATGACTGCATTGCTATCTACGTAGACACGAACGGATATATATGCATGGACGGATCCGGTCAATACGTACCAGCAGACGCGTACTATAACGGGACGCTTGTTTACCAGACAAAATCAATTTATTAAGGAGGAAGAATATGAAATATTTTACAGTAATCATTCAAACCGCACAGGATGGCACGACAAACCAGTCGATCAGTCCGTATCCCAGCAAGGATGCGGCGGAGGCAGCATTTCATAAGGAGCTGGCGTATTCGATGGATGCCAAAACGCTGGCGGCAGATACTGTCTTTGTGATCGACGAGAATGGCATTATGTATGATCTGACAGCTTGGAAAAACACAGAAGCCAAAGGATCCGATGAGGAGTCGGCTGAGTAAAAGGAGAAGCATGTTATCACCAATTGACAGCAGTATCGTGGTGGCCCTGATAACCGGCGGCGTTACCCTGATCGGCACAGCCATGACCGTTCGGGCCGGCAACCGGAAAACGCAGGAAATGCTAAAACTGAATCAGGCGATCCAGGAAGAACGGATCACGGAATTGACGCGTGAGGTGCGGCGGCACAACGGCTTTGCGGAACGGATCCCGCGAGTCGAGGCAAAAATGGAAGATTTCGAGAAGCGAGTTGAAAAACTGGAGGAAAAAGCATGAAGATTAACTGGAAAGTAAGAGTGAAAAACAAGAATTTCTGGCTGGCGCTGATCCCGGCCATCCTGCTGCTGATTCAGGCAGTGGCGGCGCCGTTTGGCTATAACTGGGACTTCGCGCTTGCGAATCAGCAGCTGACGGCCATCATCAACGCGGTATTCGGCGTGCTGTCAATCCTTGGCGTCGTGTCGGACCCGACGACGGCCGGGGTGTCGGATAGTGTGCAGGCACTCACATACGATAAACCGAAGGAGGTTAATTGATGGACCCAAGATTAACAGCCCCTGACCGGGACAATCCGTACTACACGAAGTATAGCCCATACTGGCAGGCTGGAAAGGGGATGCCGAACTGCACGGCATACAGCTGGGGACGGATCGCAGAACTTAAGCAGGTGACATCGTATCAGGACTCACTTGACCGGGTGCATCTCTGCCGCAGTAATGCCCGCAGGTGGTGGGATTACACGGATGATGGTTACCAGCGCGGGCAGGATCCGGCGCCCGGAGCTGTCGCGGTGTTCGAAGGAATCGCGACTAACGCCGCCGGAAAGCATTATGGTCACGTGATGGTTGTCGAAGAAGTAAGCGGCGACACGGTTACCCTTTCCGGATCGGACGCGGACGTAGATGGCAGCGGCGGCAGATACTTTTATGTCGATAAAATGTCGATGGATGAGCTCAGAAATCCAACTTATCACGGCGGACTACTGGGCTTTATTTATGCCTACACAGAGGTGAAACAGAGCATGAGCGAAATTGACGCGAAGAAGCTGGTGGTCTGCGATTATGCGCAGTATCTCGGGAGAATGCCGTCTCAGGATGATATTTCCGCAGATACCAGAAACATTGTAGATACTGGAATGTCAACCGAGCAGTATGACTATAGCTTCCTGGTTTCACAGGAGTACCACGACCGCTCTGGTTCTTTGGCGGCGCAGGATTTTGTTACGCGCTGTTACAGGGCTTTCCTCGGCCGTTTTCCGGAGTCGGAAGATGCCTTGATGTACTATGTCGGCCGGATCGTTGATGGATCGGCGAGGTACAGGGATATCGCGTGGGAGATTTACCAGTCGGAGGAAGCCAAGTCGTATCGCGGCGAAGCATAAAGGGAGGTGATCCATGTGAGCTGAGATTTGTGCCAGCCTAATCGTAACAACAACTGAAAATTCCCGCACGTGATCTATCTGTGTGCTGGCACAAAATGCCCCGTCTGCGATGAACAGGCGGGGCCTATTTTAATGATACTGGCGATTAGTACTCTACATCGTCGAAGTAATCGCTTGCATCCCATGCCGAATTGTCAAGCGATTGTCCGAACGCATTATAAAGCTGTCCGCAGCTCGGGCATCGGAACTCTCCATAGCAGTCCGGATAGATAGGGATGATCGATCCGCATCTGTCGCAGGTGCCATACTTCTCTTTGGAGTGGATCGCATCCTTGTGCACGTGGAAGAGATCCCGATGGGCTTCGCACCATTTGTAGTTCTTGAGGGCAATATCCTCAAGACTGCAGGTATCTACAGCCCCGTCCTTGTCGCACGGGAATCCGAATCCTGCGCCTGGATCATCCTTGTACAGGAAACTCATCTCGTATACTGTGGTTGTCTTAGTGTGGATTTTCATTGTCTGCCTCCTTTTTCTCCTTTGGCATGATCATTCATCACTCTGCGGGAGCGAACAATCAACGTTATTAACGCTGAAATCGCACGGAAGTGGAAAAACCAACCGCTTTGTCAACAGATTCGTTGATATTAAGGAGCCGGCTCAGCCGTTGACGCAGAACCCGAACGCTGGCGCAGGGATGATGTAATTCAATAGTAACTCTGAAAACAGGAGAGGGCGGGCAAAACCGCTCTCTCTTTTTTGTTGCTCAATCAGTCACGAAAGCCCAGTGAATCTCGACTCTGTAGTTGCTTGCACCATTGCCCGGGAAGATCACGATCTCGTCGATAAGTGCCCTGATAAAAGAGCGCTGGTCATCGAGTGTGCCGGACTGGAATACTTCCTCGAAGCCCTCGAGTTTCCGCTTGGCTTCTGCGACTGTAAGGTTCGCTTTCTTTTCTTTCACCTCCGTCTCGGCAAGTGTCTTCGTGACCTTGTCTCTTTCTGCTTTGATGGTATCGGCTCTCTTCCGTACAGCGCTTATATCGATTGCGCCGACCTGATACAGGTCGATCAGCTTTTCCTGCTGCCGGTTCAGATCGTCCAGCTTCGCCTTCATGGCCTGCGTGACGCCATCATCGTGTACTTCGCGCCTCTGGCTGGATGCGATGGCATCGACGCGCCCGGAGTTAATTGCCAGATCCCGGATCTGGCCGATCACGAAGGATTCCAGCTCTTCAAGCGGAACCGCTACATTGTCGCAGTGAGTCTGGCCGGTTCGGTTTCGATTGTTCCCGCTGGCCGCATAGCAGGTGTACTTGCGATACCATTTTACGGTTGAGTCTTTGAGTGTGTGCCGGTACGATTTTACGAAGTATCTGCTGCCGCACAGCCCGCAGCGGATCAGGCCGGTAAGCAGGTGAGCGCCACGGAAATTCAGGGAAGACCGTCCGGCGGCAGAGTCCGAGTATTTTTCGAGCTTCTTCTGTGCGGCAAGAAACGTGTCCCGGCTGATGATCGGTTTATGGATGCCAGGATACCACTTACCGCCGAATGATACCTCGCCGATATACACACGGCTTCGCAGGATGTCCGGTATTGCGCTGAAATTAGTCCAGTCGCCATACCGGGTCGTGTACTTCGCATGCATCCTGCGGCTGATTTCCTTGAACGACAGATCCTCTTCCAGAAACATCCGGAAGATTTCCCGGACCTGCATGGCTTCGTATTCATCAATCTGCAGGGTATTCTTCTCACCATTTTCCGCTTTCTGGTATGTATATCCGATGGGCGGCCGGGATCCGCCGGAGAAGTATCCGGCCTTTGCCCTTCCGATCCGGCCCATCGTCATACGCTCCGTGATCTGCCCTCGTTCGAGCTGTGCAAAAACAGACAGGATTCCGATCATGGCCTTCCCGAAGCTGGTGGTTGTGTCGAAGTTCTCCTGCATGGATATCAGGCCCACACCACTCGGATTGAAGACGTCCTCGATCAGGTACAGGGTATCCTTCTGCGATCTGGAAAGGCGATCCAGCTTATAGATGATCACGGCGTCAAACACATGATTCCTGGCATCCTTGATCAGCCGCTGGATAGCTGGCCGGTCGAGCTTCCCGCCGGAGTATCCCGGATCCGAGTATATTCCGGTTACGATCCAGCCGTGCGCTTTCGCAAAAAGCTGCAGCCGCTCCTCCTGCTCGCCGATGGAATAACCTTCTTCACTTTGATGTATAGTTGAGACTCGCTCATAGATTGCAACAGTTTTCATTTTGTGATATAAAGAATTAAGCCCTGCTTTGCAGGGTTAATGCTTCCCTTTTCGTGGTTGTTTAGGGTGTGCGTGCGAGGGCTCCGGGTCGCTCCCGGAGCCTCCTTTTTATTTTGTGCTATAGCTATCGGACATCCGATTGAAACGCCACAGCCTTGCCTAATATGTGTACATGCTCGATTTCTTCGCCCACATAGACAATGGGTTCATAATTTGGATTTTCTGCTTGAAGTACAATTTTATCTTGGTAGCTATAAAATCTTTTCAATGTTGCTTCGTCATCAATTTCAACAGCTGCAATTTCTCCGTTTTCAACTGTCGGCTGTTCTTTGACAAAAACGATGTCCCCATCATGGATCCTTGCGCCTATCATAGAATCGCCATGAGCTTTCAGGCAGAAGTCGCACTTTATCTTTGCACCGACCTGAATATAGACATCAAAAGTTTCATTAGCAACAATGGGCTTTCCGCAAGCTATTTCACCGAGTAGTGGAACGTGCTGCACCTCAACTGCTGAAATATTTTTAATTGATGGGATCGGCTTGCTCTTCAGCTTGATATTTAGATCCGGATCCAGTTCAGCAAATACCTCGTCAATATCTTTGTTCATACCCTCGGCGGCTTGCTTTATGGTTTCCAGCGAAGGCGCAATAGGCTTCCCGGTTGATGGGTGACGATTTTTCTCAAGTAAAGAAATGTACGCTTTACTGATTCCGCTTTGCTTTGAGAATGCATCCATGCTCATAGAATGTTCTTCTCTGTAATGCTTTATCATTTCGCCGAGTGTCATATACACCTCCTTGTTTACTGCATTGTACATTAATCTCAAATTCAAGTCAAATATATTGAACAAAGTTGTTGACTAATAGTGTTCAACTTGTTAAACTATGCTTGTAAAACAAGTTAGACATCCAAGAAAGGAGGAGATTGGAATATGCCGAAATACTACGTGAAGCAGTGCCGCGAGGAAGCAGGTCTTACGCAGGCGGAGCTTTCTGAAAAATCTGGAGTTTCCAGAGGGATCATCATTCGCTTGGAGAGCGGGGAACTTAAGGAAACGACAACAGGTACGCTGATCGCGATAGCTGGAGCTCTTGGAAAGAAAGTGAGCGACATTTTTTATTGATTGAAAAGTCTAACATATTAGACGCACCAATATAGGAGGCCTCGTATGAAGTACACGATAAACAACCATGTCTTCGAAGTCGTACACATCATGGCGGACGGAGAGGTTCGGGATTCCGTAAAGGGGCTCGTACCGCCGCCGGAAACCGGGTGCTACGAAATCCTGAACAGGATGGAAGAGAAGATGAGAGAGAAGAAAGCTAGAGAGGGAGAGACGGCATGAGCAGGAAGAGAAAAGGGAAGATCGCAGACTGCCTGATGACTCTCGGCACGATGACATTTTTCGGAGGGCTCCTTCTGGGGCCTTCTCCGGAGAATGCCCTCGATTTATGGACGATGGCGGCAGGGGCATGCATGCTGCTGGCGGCTCTGGCCTTTTGCAGAAAACCGAAGGCAAGAGCGAAGCACATCAAACGACCAGAATAAGGAGGAGCAAGATGGTTTTACAGAAACTGTCCTTGGAGAACTTCCAAGGCATCCGGGACGCGGTTTTCGCATTCCCGGGCGGGTGTTCAGCGAGTATCTACGGCGACAACGCAACCGGAAAAACAACGGTGTTCAATGCACTGACTTGGCTGCTGTTCGATCGGTCGAGTACCGGAGCAAAGGGATTCACGCCGACAACCAGAGGACCGGAAGGCGAACTGCACAATCTGGATCACAGGGTAACAGGTGAGTTCATCACGGACAAGGGCGAGGTGCTCACGCTTTCCAAGACCTTCAAAGAGGTCTGGAAAAAGAAGCGGGGATCTGTTGAAGCAGAGCTGACGGGGCATGTAAACGAGTATGCCATCAACGGCGTTCCGACCAAAGAGAAAGACTTCCAGCTTGCGGTGCTCAGCAACTGCGGCGGGGATGCCGAAAAGCCGAAGATCCTCACGATGCCGGACTATTTCCCGGAGCAGATGCGGTGGGACGAAAGACGGAAGATCCTGCTGGAGGTGTGCGGGGAGGTGTCGGATGACGACGTCATCCAGTCGAATCCGGAGCTTGCAGAGCTCTCAGAGTTCCTGCAGATACCCGGGCAGTCCGGAGGGCAGTACGGGATTGACGAGTACAGGAAGATCGTCACGGCACAGCGCCGGGATATCAACCGTCAGCTTGACGTTCTGCCGGCGCGGATCGACGAAGCGTCCAAGCAGATCGATGAAGAAGCGATTGATGTTAAAGCTGTGAAAGCCGGGATGCAGACCTGCCAGAAAGAGATTGACCGCCTGATGGCTGAGAAGGCAAATGCGCTGGCAGGAGACGATACGACAGCGCAGATCCGCAGGAAGATCAACGAGCTGGAGGTTGCCCTGCTGGCAAAGAAGCAGGAGTACCTTAAAGCCACGGGCGATACAAGCAGCAAGATGCACCAGAAAATCGCGGATGCGGAGGATACGGTGCGCCGCTACGAGCGGCAGTTAGCCGATTCCAGGCAGGCACTGGAAGACACAAAGGGGCATCTGGAAAGGCTGAAAGCCACAAGAGAAGCGGTGCTTGCCGAGTTTAAGCAGGTATCCGCCATCAGATGGAACCCGGACGCGGAGAACTGCCCGACCTGCGGCAGACGGCTCCCGGAGGACAGAATCGAGGACCTGCGGGAGAAGTTCAATCTTGACCGCTCGAACCGCATCGAGGCGATCAATCGGAAGGGCAAGGCGACCTGCTCGAAAGAGATGGTTGCGGCAGATGAGAAGCGGATCGAAGAGCTGAACGCCGAAGTTGACAGTAACGCCGACAAGGTCTTCGAGGCAAACAAGGCTTTGATGAACCTGGAGGCAGACGCATTCGAGATAAAGCCCTTCGAGAGCACGGATGAATACCACCAGCGGAAGAGGGAAATCGCCGACCTTGAGGTGAGCCTTGAGGATTCCTCGGCGGCCGCACGAAAGGCCACAGAAGAGGCCGACAGGGCGCTTGCCGGGGAGAAGGAAAGGATGGCGGAGTATCAGGCCATGCTTGCCAGAGAAGCCGCAAATGACCGCCAGAGAAAGCGGATCAAAGAGCTTGAAGCGGAGCAGAAGAAACTGGCAGCCGAGTTTGACCGCACAGAGAAGGGCCTGTATCTGACCGACCTCTTTACCCGCACAAAGGTGTCGATGCTTACGGAGCGGATCAATGCGAAATTTAAAACCGTATCCTTCCAGCTTTTCGCAGACCAGATAAACGGCGGCCTGAAGGAAACCTGCGAGGTACTGGTGCCCGGCGAGGGCGGACGGATGATCCCATACGCCTACGCAAACAACGCGGCGCGTATTAACGCAGGACTTGAAATCATCGGCACGCTGAGTGATCACTGGGGTGTACGGATGCCGGTGGTAGTCGACAACGCCGAGGCGGTCACACATATGCAGAAACCGGATACACAGCTGATCCGGCTGGTTGTATCCGAGCCGGACAAGACACTGAGAGTAGAACTCGAGGAGGAGTGATTATGGGAACAACAGCAATTTCAAACCAAAAGGTAGCAAGCTTTAAGAACCTTATCGGGTCCCGCGAGGTGTACGGTATTGTAAAAGCCGCATGCGGGACGCCGGAAGCGGCAAAGCAGTTCACAGCATCCATGCTCGATCTGTACGAGGATGGCGGCGACTGGCTGCAGAAGTGCGATCCGATGGCGGTCGTCAAGGAGTGCCTGAAGGCGGCACAGCTCCACCTGCCGCTGATCAAGAGCCTCGGATACGCCTATGTGGTGCCATATAAGAACGTGCCGACCTTCACAGTGGGATGGAAGGGGCTTGTACAGCTGGCCCAGAACACTGGGAAGTACAAGTATATCAACGCCGACGCCGTATACGAGGGCGAAGAAGTAAGCTTCGACAGGCTTTCAGGCGCGATCACGATCAGCGGAAAGGCAACCAGCGACAAAGCCATCGGATATTTCGCCTATATAGAGCTTCTGAACGGCTTCACGAAAGTCGTTTACATGACCAGAGAAGAGATGGAAGCCTACGGCAAGAAGTACTCCAGAGCCTACAATAACGGCCCGTGGCAGACAGATTTTGACGCCATGGCCCGCAAGACAGTGCTTCGCAAGGTGCTCAAATTCGGCCCTGCATCGACGCAGATGATGCAGGTGGAAGACGGCGAGATAAGAGCCGCACAGGCGGCTGCGCAGGCCGAGGTTGACACCAACGCGAACAGCGGCCCGGTGATCGATGTAAAGTCTGAGCCAGTACCGGCGAATGCGATCGCTGATACTGCAGCAGAAACGGAGCCGAAGCCGGATTTCTAAGGAGATAAGAGATGGACGTTACAGTTTTAGCGTCCGGGAGCAGCGGCAACTGCTATCGCGTGAGTGATGGCAGTACCGCGATTCTTCTGGATGCAGGAATATCCATCAGCCGGATTCGGAAAGGATGCCGATTCGATCTTTCATCAATCAGCGGATGTTTTGTGTCGCATTTCCACGGTGATCACAGCCGGGCAGTGAATGACTTGATGCATGTCGGGGTTCCAATTTTTATGACCGAAGGCGAAATGAAAGCTGGCGGTTTTCAGTGCCACTGCCTGTTTCGGGATTTTGAAGATGGTAGCTATCAGGAAGTTTACTGCGGCACGTTCATCGTGATTCCCTTTGGCGTTCAGCACGACACGCCGGAACCGGTCGGCTTTTTCATTCAGAGCAGTTTGACAGGCGAACGGCTTCTGTATTTCACCGATACGTTCTACATACGGCAGAGATTCGCGCCGTTTGACTATCTGATCGGCGAGTGCAATTACGACGAAGAAACACTCGGGGAGCACATAAAAAGCCGGGAAACGGGCGCATACAGGGCGAAGCGGCTATTCTCGAGCCACATGAGTCTTGCCAACTTCCTGCAGTTCTTAAAAGCGAATGATATCAGCAGGCTGAAGAAGATCTGGATTTGCCACATGAGCGATGACCACGGAAACGCGGAGAGAATCAAAGAGGCTGTTCAGAAAGAAACCGGTGTTCCGGTGGAGGTATGCTGATGAGTTTTGTGGGAGTCTACAGAAAACAGGGAACCGGGATCGTAAAGGTGTCCAAGCCAAGCGAAGCGGAAAATATTCGTCTGGTGTCTGGCACGCTGAGCAGGGAAAAGCGGCGTGAGTATATTCGGATGAAGATTTACGAGCAGGCGATTCTGAAGGCGCACGGCAGGAATACGGACGAGGCAATGAACGAGCTGTATGAGGAGCTATTCTGGTGAACTACTTCGGAAACAGATCGAAATATCATGCAAAAAAGACCGTGGTAGACGGCATTGAGTTTGACAGTAGGAAAGAAGCGAAGAGATGGCAGGAACTCCGGCTTTTGGAAAAGGCCGGAGCCATCTCCGATCTGAAGCGGCAGGTCAAATATGAACTGATACCGGCTCAGAAAGACCCGGCTACCGGAAAGGTGATCGAGAGGGCCTGCACGTACATTGCGGACTTCAGCTACATCGAGGATGGGATCCGAATCACGGAAGATACAAAAGGATTCAGAACAGATGCCTACAGGATCAAGAGAAAGCTGATGCTGCAGAAGTATGGAATCAGAATCCGCGAGACTTGACTGTGCAAAGGACCAGAGCGTTCATGTTCACAGCAAAATCTGAGAGAGGTGCATAGAAAGATGACGGGTAAAAAAACATTTGTCATGTATACATCGTGGGGAGCGGCCATCGACAATATGAACGACCACGAAGCGGCAGCATTTCTCCGGCTGATATATGCCCTCGAACGCGGAGAGGCAGAGCCGGAAGATATACCGGATGGTCTGAGAATTTTCTGGCCAATGATCAAGGATAAGCTCTTGGAGGATATCGATTCTTACAAAGCGACTTGCGATAAGCGCTCCGAAGCTGGCAAGCGTGGGAACAGTATGCGATGGAGCGATCGCAAAAATCGCAATTGCGATAATAGCGATATTGATACATCGCAAAAATCGCAAGAGGTCGCAAACGTCGCTGATACTGAATCTGAATCTGATTATGAATCTGATTATGAATCTGAATCTGATACTGAGTCTGATACTGAGTCTGATACTGAGTCTGATACTGATGCACCTACGGTGCAAAAGAAAAATACCAAAAGAAAAGCGGCGACAAGCGCCTCAGAGCTTAAAGCGAAACGGGCACGAGTGTTTTCGGCAAACCCGGAACTCAATGAGGCGATTAAGGACTTTATTGACCATCGCAAAAAACTCCGAAAGCCCATGACAGACCGGGCTGTCGACCTGTTTTTGCGAAGGCTTGAGAAGCTTGCTCCAAATGACCCGGCACGCCAGCTGGATTTGGTAAATACGGCGATCGAGAAGGGATGGCAGGATGTTTACCCATTGCGGGATTCAAACGCGCAAACTGCTCGGTCTCCGGCGGCACAGGGGCAATCGCACAGCGACATGCTGAATGCAGAATTTGCGCGAATCATAAACGGCCACGAAGAAACTGTCTCGGAAGGAGGACTTAAGTTTTGACAAAAAACGAAGCAGGGAAGCTGGTGTACATCATCAAGTCTGGATACCCGCAGATGTATCAGCGCTTTACAGCGGGAGACTTGAACGATCAGATTTCGATATGGGCGGCAATGCTGGAGGACTTTACGTTCTCTGAAGCAGTCGCCGGGCTGAAGATGTATATGGCAACGGACACGAAGGGTTTCCCGCCCTCTCCGGGACAGGTGATTGACCAAATCAGGAAGATCAAGCGGGACCCGAGAAATGAAATGAGTGCACTGGAGGCATGGTCACTTGTACGAAAGGCTCTCGGGAACAGCTATTACAATGCAGAGTCGGAGTTTGAAAAGCTGCCGGAACCGGTAAAAAAGGCAATTGGGTCTCCGGAGAATCTTCGCGAGATGTCGCTGATGCCGATAAACGATGTTGAAACAGTCGAACAGAGCCATTTCATTCGAGCATATGACACGGCTGTAAAACGCGCAGAAGAAGATGCCAAGATTCCCAAGAGAGTGCTGGCCATGATCGAAGAAAAGTGGGATCAGGCAGCAATTGCGGAGAAGAAAAAGATCGGTTCTGAAAGTACCGAAAAAGAGCGGCTGATCCCGGTTCTTGAAAATGACGGGGTTACGCCTGAGGAAGAAGAAAGGCGCAGGATCGAGAAAGAGAAGAGGATAGCAGAGCTGGAAAAAGCATCGGCAAAGCTTGAAGCTTTGAAGACTCATATTGCCGGATGAGAGAGGGGGAAAGAATGAGCGAGAAATTAAGCAGCATCAAGCGTGAAATCAACTCCGCGATCGACATCACGGAAGGAATCCAGTATATGACCTCAATGAACGCCCCGAGCGGGTATGATTTTCACGAGATCCGGGTAGATCTGGATCATCTGGCAGAGCGGCTGTACAAGGCCAGCGAGATGCTTAACGAGCTAAATGCCGGGGATGTGAAGTCGTGAAAATTGCGTTGATTATCGTGATCGCGATGCTTGCCATCGCCTACGCCACAGCAGAAAAGAGGTAAAGGATGTGTGAGACTGGCCCGGAGGCAGTGCAGAGATCAACATGAAAGCATGGTTTCCGGCTACAAAAACGCAGACAAAACAGTTGTGCCGGAAGGTTATCGCACTGGATGACCGGCAGAAAGAAATTCTGAACGAGATGATTGCATGGCTCACAAATCATGGAAATGAGTGTCTGGACGGCAGGTTCTGGGGCAAAGAGAAAGACAAGAAAAAGAAACAGCTGATGGATGATATCGAAATTCTGACTGCAGAAAGAAGTCAGATTCGGTGGTGAAAAAGGAGGATACCAGGAATGAAGGGATTATACGTAAAGATTAAGTTTAAGGAATCACTGCTCGGAAGTTCTCCGGCCGATCCGGACGTGTACAAAAAATACATAGCCACAAAAGCGCCGGACTATGAGGACGATCCGAGGACCCGCGAGATCGAGGCGGTCGGGCTGGAGAAGGCAATTGAGAACGCCATGACGATCTTCCCGCGGAACAGCGAGGGGCAGCCAATTCTGTGGCCGTATCAGGTCAAGGGGTTTTTCAAGTCGGCGCAGAAGGTGATCAACGACAACGCGTCGGAATCTATCACCGACCCGGCGACAGGCAAAAAGAAAAAGACCCGCGGAAGCGCCTATCTGCCGAACTACAAAGGACGCATTGACACCGATATTTTTATCTACAGCGTTTCCCATACATGGCGGGACGAAAACGCCGACCCGGGGATTGTGCTGCATCTGCCGGAAGGTGCGAGCCTGAAGAACTGCCAGCGGCCGCTGAGAGCGGAGACTATGCAGGGACCGCGCGTGGCACTGGCAAACTCCGAATCAGCGCCGGCAGGCACATGGTGCCAGTTCGTAGTGATTGATATATCTGAAAAGCTGATTGGGAATATCAGGCAGTGGCTGGAATACGGAAAGTTCAACGGGATCGGTCAGTGGCGCAATTCCGGGCGCGGACAGTTCCTGGTAACGGAGCTGAAGGAAATCGAGGATATCGACGAGATCAAGGCGGTGCCGGACGTGTGAAGCGTCCGGCGGAAGCTGAGGCAGCGTAGCGCTGAAGTGCAAGGGCATCGAAGGGTATCGCTACGCAGGGCGGTGGCAGTGCATTGATAAGCAAAGCATAGGCAGGGCGGTGAACGGCGATGATTTGTGCCGGCAATGAAAAGTATTGTGCAGCTTTGGAAACGCACTGAATCGCATTGGAAAAGCGATGTGCTGCTCAGATTTGTTTTGCCAGGCATCGGCAGCGCATTGAGAAGCGAGGGAAGAGAACTGTTTGTAATTGCATGACTACGATCAGCCACGGATTTGCCTTGTAATGCGACGCATTGTACCGGCGAAGCGAAGTGATGAAGTGCATAGAATTGCGCAGGAACGGCCGTGCGTCGGAATAGAAGCGTGTTGTCTGGCTCCGGATTTGTTGTGATCAGAATAGCGTAGCAAAAGCAGGGTAAAGATCTGCATGGAACCGCGGAGGAAAGGCTGAGGCATTGAAATGAAAGGTAGTGCGGTGGAAAAGCTATGAGTGGTTCAGGTAATGCAATGATTGTGCTGGCACAGCGCAGGGGCACACAGGAAAAGAAAAGCATGGACGCGCCAAGGATATGTGACGTATTGCATTGGCAGAGCGGCGAGGCGATCGGAAGCGCGGCGGCAATGAGCAGAGAGGCTGGGCAATGAGTCAAATAGATATCTGGCAGAGTTCAGAGATGCGCTGCTTCCTGATTTGATGAGCGGAAAAATTGAGGTTAAGGAATGAAGATGAGACTGACTGTGATGCATACAGCATAACGGATGTTGTTAAAGCCTTGGAGAATGAGGCAGAAGTATTTCGTAGAATGTGGCGCAAAGATGGACGAGGAGGAGTCATGGATGCAGAAATGAGTGAGAAGTACAAGAGACTGCAGAACCGGCTTGAGGAGCTGAGAGTGCTGAATGGCAATATTGCGAGACTGGCGTTCTACATCAACGAGAATCATCCGGAAGGTGAAGGACTCCACGCCATGATCAGGCAGCTGGTTGACATGAAAGAATATCGAAACGAGCTCCAGATAAGAATTGCGAATGGGTGGTACTGATGATTAATTTGCAGATGTTCACGACGGAAAAAGACCTCATGAAGCTGACAGGCCTGACCCACGATGAGCTGTGGGATAACGACTTTGATTTGGACGACTGGGACGTAGGTTTTGTGTCAGACGTGCCGCTGACCAAAACGAAAACTTATGAGTATGGCGAACACGGTGAAGAATTTGATGAGTATGAAGAGCCGGTTGAAGACGCCTACTGGCTGGTGCATCGGATGGAAGAGTATTGCGTGGGATACACACACATTGAGTTTAAGGGCAGGCACTACTACATGGTTTACCATGCCTAAAGGGAGAAAGGAAAAACAGCAATGAGTAAGTACAGCGAGATTGAAATTCAGACCGCAAAGAAATTGCACGATGCAGGGTACAAATGGCTTTCGAGGGATAAAAGCGGAGGGGTTTACGCGTACTCGGGAAAGCCGTATAAATCGGACGGGTGTTGGGTAGATAAAGACATTGGGAGATTGATACTCGTCGTTGGAAAGTTTACACAGATTTTTCAGGGTATCAAGTGGAAAGACAATGAGCCAACATATATCGAAGACATTTTAAACCCACAGATTCTTGACGAAGTAGAGCGGCGATATCTGGAGCGCGTGCTGAGGCCGCTGCCGAGAGTGAGTTTTATCGAAAAATCAGCGACCGATGACTGCCGCGAGTACCTGACGGTGGTTTTCAGGGACGGTGAAGGAATGGAGCTCCCGTTTTTCCCGGAAGGAACAATGTACAAAGGCATGGAGCTTGACGTGCACTATTTTCCCAAAGAGTTGGGGCTGAAGCTGAAGGAGGATAAAGCATGAACAGAGTCGTTTTGATGGGCCGGCTGACCCGCGAACCGAACGTCCGGTATAGCGAGGATAAGAACGGCGGGCAGATGGCAGTAGCCAGATACACACTGGCCGTGGATCGTAGGCGCAAGGGGCAGGAAAACGAGGCGGACTTTATCAGCTGCGTCGTATTCGGGCGCGGTGGAGAGTTCGCGGAGAAGTACCTGCATCAGGGTACGAAGATCTGTGTGTCCGGGCGGATCCAGACAGGATCGTATACCAACAAGGACGGCCAGAAGGTCTACACGACCGATGTGGTTGTGGAAGATCAGGAATTTGCCGAGAGTAAGAAGGCCGCTGCCGAAACACAGACACCGCCGTATGCAGAACCTGCAGACGTTGCAACGACTGACACAGTGGCTGATGAAGGCCTGCCGTTTGCGTGATAGGGAGGTTTGACCATGGATGACTTCACGAAATTTGGAATTGACATCAACCACATAACGGATGGAAGCAAGCCGGGAATAAAACAGCTGGGGAGTGTAACAAAGGCCATATTCGATTCTTTTGTCGAGGCAGGATTTAATGAAGATCAGGCATTAAAACTGACACTGGGAATCATTAATGGCATTCAGACAAAAATTAAGAATTGAGGTATTGACATGAAAAGTATGCAACTTGTACTGAGCAATGAATCCTGGAGGTATGAAATGGAAAGCATAAAAGTTGTCCTGGACAAGGGAGCCTATATGCCGGTGCGTGCGCACAAAGCAGACGCGGGATATGACCTGCGTACACCGTCGGCGTTTACCATCCGGCCGCACGACAGCACCGTGATTGACACCGGCGTGCATGTACAGATTCCCGACGGATATGTCGGATTTCTTAAATCAAAATCGGGGCTGAACGTAAAGAACAGCATCATCGGCGAAGGCGTCGTTGATGCGGGCTACACGGGCAGTATCCGTGTGAAGCTGTATAACAACGGCACCAGACAGAGATTCTTCTGCAAGGGTGACAAGATTATCCAGCTGGTTCTTTTGCCGATTTTCACTCCGGATCTGGAGCAGGTCGACGAGCTGGAAGACACAGAACGCGGCGACGCGGGATTCGGGAGCACAGGGCGGTGAAGCAGAAGCGCGGAGGATGAAAGCAGAAATGAAAAGCGCGAAGAAATTGTTTTACCAGATCAGGGATCAGCAGGGAGAAGTGCATGAGCTTACGCTGCGGATCGACAAGCTTAAGGCAGATGCTGAAGGTGTATCATCCATCGACTACAGCCGGGATAAGGTACAGACAAGCCCGAAACCGGATGCGATGGGCGACAAGATCATCAGCATGATCTGCTATGAGGATGAACTGGCACGGAAACTGGAAAAGCTGAACAGCCAGCGGCATTTCGTCCAGAAGATCATCAACGGGCTGGAAAGCTCAAAGGAAAGGCAGGTGCTTGATCTTTACTTCCTGTCTGATGACAGGCCATCCATGGGACAAGTGGCGGACAGGATTGGATATACCGAGCGGCAGACCTTCCGGATCTATGATTCGGCACTGAATCATGCCGAAGTCATTCTTAACCAGCTCAGGAAAAAATGTCAGTGAATGTCAGTGAAAATCGTGCTAGTCTGGTACCATGGATAAAGCAAAAAGGGAGAACACAAATGTCCATACCATTCTCCTTTTCAGTCTACTGACCTTGCTTATACCCATAGTGTTCTCCTATTTTGGGACCGCTCCGCTACCCCCCGGCGGTCCTTTTATTATGCTTATGTCGCGGACGCGAGCCGTCTCATGGTGCCACCTCTACGGTGAAATCCTGACGGCCGCGCCGCGCCCCTAAAGGGATAAGTCGATACGGAATCTAACAGTGGAATACGGAAGAGGGGGACCGGGAAACCGGCCGCCCTTTTTATATGTCTGATAAAAAATAAGCCAGAGTTGGTGAGGTGAATGGCGAATGAGGAAAACTTAAAGCCACAGAGCGAGCGAACAAAGAGCGAACAAAGAGAAATTGCTACAAAAGGCGGCATCGCATCCGGGAAATCCCGCCGCCGCAAGAAGGCCATGAAGGAGCGTCTTCAGGAAGCTCTGGAGTGTTCTGTGGTCAACCCGAAGGTCAAGAAGATGATGCAGAGCGTCGGGATGGAAGACGGCCGCACGAATTATGATGCCGTGACCGCAAGCATTGTTGCCGGGGCGATTCAGGGCGCTCCGGGATATGCCCGTCTTCTCATGGAGCTGATCGGCGAGACCGGAGAGGAGAAACGGGCAGACAAGGCCGATAAGAGAGATGCGAAACGGCTGCGGATGCAGGAAGAAGAGTTCCGCCGAAAGCACGCAGAAGAAGACGGAGAGGACGACTCCGGTGATGACGGATTTATAGAAGCGCTGGAGGCCGCTGCTGAAGATGACTGGACGAACGAGGAAATTTAAGAGCAGCCGGTTCCACTTCGACCCGTTTTCCAGAAAGCAGCGCCAGATTTTTACCTGGTGGAACAGGAAGAGCCCCGTGCATGATGCCAACGGGATCATCGCAGACGGCGCAATCCGGTCCGGAAAGACGCTGTGCATGTCCCTGTCCTTCGTGATGTGGGCGATGGAGAACTTTGACGGCGAGAATTTCGCGATGTGTGGGAAGACAATCGGATCCTTCCGCCGGAATGTCATGTCCAGCCTCTGGAGAACGCTGAAAGGCAGAGGATACCGCTATGAGTATCACCGGACAGACAGCCTGATCATCATCAGCCGGGGAAGCCGGAGCAATTCCTTCTACATCTTCGGCGGGAAGGATGAGAGCTCGCAGGACCTGATACAGGGTATCACGCTGGCGGGCGTCTTCCTGGACGAGGTTGCCCTGATGCCGGAGTCCTTTGTCAATCAGGCGACATCCCGGTGCTCCGTGGACGGTTCGAAGTGGTGGTTCAACTGCAACCCGGACGGACCGTATCACTGGTTCAAGAAGGAATGGCTTGACAAGGCACAGGAGAAGAAACTGATCCATCTGCATTTCACGCTGGATGACAACCTGTCCCTGACGGATACCATCAAGGACCGGTATGAACACCTTTATACCGGCGTATTTTATAAGCGCTATATTCTGGGGCTCTGGTGCATGGCGGAGGGCGTGATCTATGACATGTTCGATGAAGACCGCCATGTGAAGCCGATCGCGGACATCGCGCCGAGACTGATTGATAGTCAGAAGAACCGGTTCGTTTCCTGTGACTACGGAACCCAGAACGCAACCGTCTTCCTGCTGTGGAACAAGGGGACGGATGGCAAATGGTACTGCATCCGGGAGTATTACTATTCCGGACGCGAAAAGGGAAAACAGAAGACAGATTCGGAATATGCCGATGACCTGCTGAAGTGGCTGGACGGGACGAAGATCAGAGCGATGATCGTTGACCCGGCGGCTGCTTCTTTTATTGCCGAGCTGCGAAAAAGGAGTGTGCAGGTCATGAAGGGAAGTAACGACGTCCTGGACGGAATCCGCACCGTGGGGACGCTGCTGAACCATGACCGGATTCTTTTCGCGGATACCTGCACGAACACGATTCAGGAGTTCGGCTCGTATGTGTGGGATGAAAAGGCAGCGGCAGGCGGAGAGGATCGTCCGGTTAAGAAAGCCGACCACGCAATGGATGCTGTCCGGTACATGTGTTATACGGTTATCGCCCGCGGAAGGGCAAGGCTGAAAGGATGAGGGCATGTATATATTCACGATGCCGGCTGAAGAGTGGGACGAAAATAACCCCAACAAGGCCGGTCTGCAGAGGCTGATTGACAAGCATTACTCGATCGCCTCGACGCGCCTGATGAAACTGAAGAGATACTACGAGGGGGATCATGAAATTCTGCATGAAGCAGACAGGGCAAACAAGCTGGTCTGCAATCATGCAAAAGAAATCAGCGATGCAGCGTTTTCCTACTTCCTGGGCAACCCGGTTGCCTATAAGGACGTGAGCGGCTCAGACCTTACCCCGCTTACCGATGCCTTGCGTCTTGCGGATGCGGATGAGACAGACGGTGACAACGGACTGAGTGAATCCATCTTCGGCGTGACTTACGAGTATATCTACACGAAGAAGGACGAGACGGATCTGATCACCAAGAATCTCTCGCCGCTTCACACCTTCATGGTCTATGACGACACCATCGAACAGAATGAGCTGTTCGCTGTGTATTACTACGTCAAGAAAGACGACACGAATCTTCAGATCGATCATTACATTGCGACGGTTCTCACGCAGAATTACAAATGGGTATTTGATATCCAGAAGATGCCGTCGGAAGTTTCTGTGCTCTCCGGACCGGAACCGCATTATAAAGGCGAAGTACCGGTGATCGAGTATCTGAACAACCGGCTCGGGATCGGGGACTTCGAGCTTCAGATCCCATTGATTGACGCATACGATGCGCTGATGTCGGATCGGATCACGGACAAGGAACAGTTTATTGACGCCATCCTTGCCCTGTACGGCACGCTCCTGGGCGATGATGACGACGCGGATGAGAACGGCGAGACGAGCCACGACAAGGCTGTGAAATCTCTTCACGCGAAGAAGATTCTGGAGCTTCCGTCCGATGCCAAAGCGGAGTACCTGACCCGCACTTTTGATGAGAGCGGCGTGGAAATCCTCAAGAAAGCCATTGAGCAGGATATTCACAAGTTCTCCCAGATCCCGTGCATGACGGATGAGAACTTTGCCGGCAATACCTCCGGTGTTGCGATGGAGTTCAAGCTCCTGGGCATCGAGAATATCACGAAGATCAAGACACGGTACTACCGAAAGGGGCTCCGGAAGCGGATCCGGATCTTCTGCAACTGGATGAAGCTCAACGCATCAGGGAATATCGACCCGAAGCGGGTGACGGCGGTTTTTACGCGGGCGCTGCCAAAGAACAATCTGGAGATCAGCCAGATGGTTGCCAACCTTAAGGGGATGGTATCCGCCAAGACGCTGCTGGCTCAGATCCCGTTTGTCGATAACCCGGATGAGGAGATCGAGGCGGTCGACGCGGAGAACCAGAAGGCCATTGAGCGCCAGCAGGCCATGTTTGGCAATGCGGCACCGGCTGACAATTCCGAAGGGGAAACCGGAGAGAATGGCAATGTGAAAGCCGGCGGGAGCGGAGAAGAGGAAGAAGACACGAAACCGGAAGAGGAAGTGAATACCCCGCCTGACACGTCAGAAGGCACAGAAAAGGACGGAGACGATGCGAAGAAGGATTTTCCGGGAGGTAGATCCAAACGCAAATCTGGAGGAAAACCGGAGGCCTGAGGTGAATGCAGAACAACATCGACTACTGGAAGCGCCGCCAGATCCGGGAGGCCTTCAACGTATTCTCACAGGCGGAAATCGCGGCGGATGAAATCGCAAAGCTGTACAGGAAAGCCTCGGCGTACATGGCCGCAAAGATGCAGGGCGTGTACGACAAGTTCAAGCGCAAGTACGGGCTCACCGACGAGCAGGCAAAACAGCTTCTGGCCGCTGCCAGCGACCGTGGTTCCATCGATGCGGCGCTTCAGGCGCTTCAGAACGGGCCGCAGACTGAATCGGTCACGGAGCTCCGGAAGGTGGTGGAATCCGCAGCATACGCCGCACGGATCCGGCAGATGCGGGAGCTGGAACTTTCCGCCGGGCAGGTCATGAATGCCATCTATAAGCAGGAGCTCGCGAAGAACACCGCCCTGTATCAGAAGCTTATCACGGACAGTTACCGCAAAAGCATCTTTGCCATTCAGCAGAGAGCCGGCATTGCCTTTTCCTTCTCAGATGTGAACCCGAAGCTGATGGACCGGCTGCTGCACAGCCGATGGTCCGGGAAAAACTACTCTGCCAGGCTGTGGGGCAACACGCAGGAGGTGGCAGAGAATGTTAAAGAGCAGATCATCCTCGGGGCGCTCACGGGAAAGACCGAGCGGGATATGGCAGAAGCCCTGAATGAGACATTTGCCAAAGGGGCGAGAGTGTCCCGGCGGCTGATCCGGACGGAGAGCAACTACATCTTCACGCAGGCGGATATGGCTGCCCGTAAGGAATGCGATATTCGCCGGTATATGTATCTTGCCACGCTGGACATGAAGACATGCGCGGAGACCTGCGGGAAACTGGACGGACGGATCTTCCTCGTTAAGGACCAGAAGCCCGGATACAACTGCCCGCCCATGCACCCGTGGTGCGTACTGCCTGATACAAAAATCATCGCCCCTGATGCGGAGGCAATGACACAAAGTTATTATTCAGGTGATGTAATTGAGATGCTTACTGCCAATGGAACAAGGCTGACCGTCACTCCCAATCACATAGTGCTTACATCTCGCGGATGGGTCAGAGCTAAGAATCTTGCCAAGGGAGATAAGGTAATCTACTATCGCGGATGGAACAAAGCGGGCGCTGAGAGTGATCCAACAAACGACAACAGTATACCCACGATTGAACAACTCTTTGCTTCTGCGGTCGAAGCGAGCGGCGGCACGTCCTGTAGAGTGCCAGCCTCCGCCGTAGACTTCAAGGGCGATGTTGTTCCGCAAAGCGAAATCAACATTGTAAATATCGACAGCAAGTTGAGGGACAAACTTGATCCCGCGGCGCGTAAGCTCGTCAGCGATGTCTTGCTCGTAGAAGCTGGAGAAGCAAGTAAAATTGCGCTGAATGGAAAGTGCTTTGTGAAGCAATTCCTCGCGGGGTTGGGGCTTGCCGCGGACGGCATTATGAGCGGCTTGAACGTTGCGCATGTTCTCCGAATGGGTACGCTTACTCATCATGAGCTGGTTGGCCTCCGCATTTCCACGGATTATGACGCCAGACTCTTTGAGACGGAGAACAATGACGTTTCTGGAAACTCCAAGGGTATTCGCGATTTTGTTGACGGATTCCCCAGCGTTGTAATGCTTGACGATATAGTTGATGTCAAGATTAGAAAATTTAGCGGGCATGTATATGATGCCTCCTCTCTATCAACATTGTACATCGCCAACGGAATTATTACTAGTAACTGTCGTTGCACGACTTTGAGCATCATATCCGACGAGTGGATCAAGACGCAGACAAGACGGGCGAGGGATCCGGAGACCGGAAGGACATTCAAGGTCCCGCTGTCCATGACGTATGAGGAATGGTACAAGAAATACGTCTCGGGTAATCCAGAAGTGCTCAAAAAAGTACAAGCTGAGAAAAGGAGACAATACGACCAGAAACAGTATCAGCGGTTCAAAGAAATTCTCGGAGATGATGCTCCAAAGAATCTGGAACAATTTCAGGATATTAAGTATAATAATACTGAAGCGTGGAACGCTTTAAAACTGGCTTATAAAGACCGTAAGCTCCTGAAAGAAATCAGAGAAACATATAATCTGAAAATTCATGATGGGAAACAGGGAAAGCATATACTTGGGCACAATAATTACAGCGGAAAGAGTTATCTCCTCCCGCAGGTAGACCCGCAGAAACTGGTTGATAAATTTGCAGGAACCGGAGCTATCAAGAGAGACCGGTCAGGAAAATGGATTCATCGGCAGTTTTTTATGAACAATCAGCCGATAGGCATCGTAGTCGACCAAAATACAGGAGAAGAAATCCCAACAAGATATTTCTCAATTGAATACAGTAAAAAGGATGGAACACATGTTGTTCCGAGGAAGGAGCCGGATCATAATGGTAACGGTTGAAAATATGAAAAGCGCTGTAGGACATAAGGCGAGAATTACTTTTGACGATGATTCTGTAGAGGTGACTTTTGTTGAGGCTTATCAGTATGAAGCGGATGATGACAGGGAACCATTTCTTGAGTTTACACCGAACAGAGTAGACTACCAGTCTTCAATCAAGGATATTGAGATTCTCGATTGAATAAAGGAATGTGAATTGATTAAATATCAGGATAGCACGGTGCGAAAGTATCGTGCTTTTTTGATGCCTGAAAGGAGAACCCATGCAGGAAAAAGCAAAACAGATGGTTGTCGATTATTTCAACAGTCGTTCAGACAAAGCAGATAGATTCACGATCAGCACAGACGACGTATTTGTTGTCTGGTTCTGCAAGACTCTGCAGAACTGGAAGGCGCTGTTATCCACAACCGTATCGGATGGGATGTACTACGAAATCACATATAACGGCGATAAGAAGGAGGCCTATCTTGATGCCTACAAGAAGTGGGAGAATGTCAGGATAACAGATTAAGGCGGTGCCAGGTGGAAGAGCTTAACATCATTTACCGGATTCTCAAGTATCTTCAGAAATCCCTTGACTGCGACGAGTTTAATCCGGAAGGAATCTCACCGGAGCGGCTGCATATATCCCGGAGCAAGTGGCAGAAGCTCCTGATCATGCTGCAGGATGAGGGATACATCAAAGGGCTTGTATATGACCGGACATTTGACGAGTACTCACCGCAGATAGAGGAGCCGGTCAGCCCCGTCATCACGCTGGAAGGCCTTGAATACCTGAGCGAGAACAGCACCATGAGGAAGATGGGCCGGATCGGGAAAGGCATAAAGGACAGTATACCCGGAGCCTGACAGGTTCCAAAAACAATTCTGATAGATGAGCGCATGGGAACAACCCACGCGCTTTTTTATTGCCTTTCTTCCGGCAGGCATAAAAGAACCGGGAAACGCCACGGCAGCGGGCTTACGGCACACTGATGGGGCAATCAAAGTACCCATACACACGACGGCACCGGACAGATGGACGGCGCTGGAAGGGCAGGAGGAAACATGGACGAGAATAAAGTAACCACAGGACAGGCAGGAAACGCCGAAGAAGGCACGCAGAGTCAGAGCCAGCCCCAGACAGCCGGGAATACCGGCGCGGCAGGACAGACTTCCACAGGAACCGGCAAAGAGCCGGCAGCCGTAAGCTTTGATGATTTCCTGAAGCTGAAAGGCAATCAGGCGGAATTTGACCGCCGGATCAATGCAGCCGTTCAGAAGGGCATCAGTAATGCCAGGGAGAAATGGGAGACCATCACAAACGACAAGGTTTCTGAGGCTGAGAAGCTCGCAAAGATGAATGCGGCCGAAAAGACAGCGTATCTCCAGTCCAAGAAGGAAAAAGAGCTAGAAGCCAAGGAAGCGGAGATCAACCGCAGAGAGCTCAAGGCATCGGCCAAGAACATGCTTGCTGACAGAAACATGCCGCTGGAGCTGGCTGACATGCTGAGCTACACGGATGCGGACAGCTGCAAGGCATCCATCGAAGCGATGGAAAAGGCCTTCAACAAGGCCGTGAAGAGTGCGGTTTCCGAGCGCCTGAAAGGTGGCGAACCGATGAAGAAGGCCGGTGAATCGGCCGAAAAGAATATGGAGGCAGAGGTTGCAAAGGCCCTTGCCGGCCATATCTGAAACAGAATGGAGGATATCATAAATGGCTATCAATACACTTGAGTATGCAAAGATTTTTCAGACACAGCTTGACCTGGCGGCTGAGCGCGATGCGCTGACCGGATGGATGGAGGCGAACGCCGGACAGGTACAGTACAGCGGCGGCAATGAGGTCAAGATCCCGAAGATGACGGTACAGGGCCTCGGCAACTATGACAGGGACAAGGGATACGCACAGGGCGCTGTGACGCTTTCCTATGAGACCATGACCATGACGCAGGACCGTGGCCGCAAGTTCCAGCTCGACTCCATGGATGTCGATGAGACGAACTTCGTAACCGCTGCCGGCGCTGTCATGGGCGAGTTCCAGAGAACGAAGGTCGTTCCGGAGATCGATGCGTACAGACTGTCTGCCATCGCGACAAAGGCCATGAACGGCAAGCATGCGGATGAGATGGTCGAGTATGGGTATGAGGCAAAGGCGGATCCGTCCGCGCTGGCAGTCCTCAGGCACTTCAAGACCGGCGTTGCGAAGATCCGTGCCAGGGGATACAACGGCGCGCTGGTAGCGCATATCGACGATCTGGTACTGATGGAGCTCGAGCTTGAGCTTGCCGGCAGACTGCAGAACATCACCTGGTCCCAGGGCGGCATTAATACCACGGTTCCGGCGATCGATGGCGTGGCGCTGATCGCGACACCGTCCAACCGTCTGTACACTGCCATCACCATTTACGACGGCAAGACAGAAGGCCAGACGGACGGCGGATACATCAAGGGGAGCACGGCGAAGTCGATCAACTTTGAGATCATGCCGTCGGATACACCGATCGCCGTATCCAAGCAGGACAAGATGAGAATCTTTGACCCGAACACCAACCAGACGGCGGATGCATGGGCGATGGATTACAGACGCTATCACGATCTGTGGGTGAAGGATAACGCTGTGGATTCGATCTATGTATCCATCAAGGAGGCCAAGGCTTGATCCTCATCAGGGAGAATGTGGAGCGCTCCGCAGAATCGGCCTGTGAGATTGAGAAGCTGAAAGCCCAGGGGTTTACCGTTCTCTCAGGGGAGGCGCCTGTCTCTCCTGAGAAGGAGGCTCCGGGAGACATCGAAACAATGACGGTCGCACAGCTTCGTAAGCTTGCCCGGGCGAAAGGCATCCGGGCAGTGGATTCCCTCTCAAAGGCTGATCTGCTGGGAGTGCTTGAAGGGATGGAGTAATGACAGAATCGGAGAAACTGGCAAAGCAGACGGGTATCGCCGATGCGGATCTGCTGCAGCTGCTGCTTGAGGATGCGGAAAGCTATGTGCTGGAATACACACAGCGCAAACAGCTCCCGGAAGGCCTGAAAAAGACTGTGCGGGACCTTGCCGTGATTGCCTGGCACCGGATGGGTACAGAAGGCGAGGCGGCGCGCAGTGAAGGCGGGGAAAGCTACACGTTTGCGGATATCCCGCAGAGCATTTACAACGTGCTGAACCGGTACAGGCTGGCGAAGATCGGAGGGAAGGCGTATGAATCTGAGACGTGACAGGCTCGGCACATATGCCCTGTTCCCGCACCAAACCATCCGGGATGAGGAAGGTGGTACATCCGACGGATACGGCAGTAAGCAGCTGATTCGGGCGGAGATGTGGGCGGCGGGCGGCAGAGTGCAGCAGGAAATGTACGGCGCGAAGCTCCCGCAGGTCCGCAACATGCGGCTGAGTGGAAACTATCGGGAAGTTACGGAAGGCGCCAAAACCCGCTATCACGTGACAGACGGTTCGGTGGAGTATGACATTTCGGTTAATGATGGCATCAGCCTGAATGACCCGGATGGAAATATACCGGAGTACAGGGTCACAGCCATATATCCTTACCGGTTTCTTCAGATCGAGGTGGAACGGATATGATCATCGGGCGTCAGCAGCTGAATGCCAGGCTTGACAAGCTGGCGGAAGCAGATCTGGAAAAACCTATGAATCAGGCTGTCTCCATGGTGGAGAATGCGGCGAGAGCCAACTGCCCGACGGACAGCGGTGAACTGCGCGGAAGCATTAATCACTATGTGAAGCAGAACGGAGATACGATTGAAGGCGTCTGCCAGACGAACAAGGCATATGCCGCGTTTGTGGAGTTCGGCACCGGTCCGAGAGGACAGGCGGAGCATGAAGGTATATCGCCGGATGTACATCCGTTTTACACACAGTCGCCGTGGTGGATCCACGAAGGCCCCGGACCGAATGAGGTAAGCAGAGAGACCGGCGAAAAGTACGGATGGTTCCACATTGACACGCCGCAGGGACGGTTTTATCAGTGCTCCGGACAGCCGGCGCAGCCGTTTATGTACCCGGCGCTCAAGGACAATGAAGAAGCGGTACTGGAGATTTTCCGAAAGGGGATTGAAGAGCTGTGAAGAACATCAAGGCACTTGTGTATAAGGCGCTTGCGGAAAAGCTTGGCGAGGATCATGTGACGGATTCCTATCCGCAGAACTGGGCCAATCTCCCGGCGGTTCAGTACACCGAGGAAGAGAACAAGGTCAGCGAGCGGACAGACGAGGGCGAGACGAAGTCTTACGTCCGGTACCGGGTTGATATCTGGGACAGCAAGACAACGTCACCATCCGCCGGACTGGTTGATGAGGCGCTCGGCGTCCCGATCGACCGGATAAAAGACGGAACAGCCTTCGGGCTTTCCCGCACCGCCTGTGCGGACACGCCGGACCCGTCGGGTCTGAAACACAAAGTGATGCGCTATGAAGGCATCATCGATATGGAAAATGAAGACTACATTTACTGGAATGACTAAGAGGAGGTAACACAATGTTAGCAAATGGAGCAAAGCTTGGTTACAAGAAGAAAAGCGCCACAGAAGGCACCTTTACCGACCTTCCGGGCCTGAAGGAAATCCCGGATATGGGCATTGAGGTCGACAAGGAAGAGAACACCTGCCTGACTGATGCACATAAGAAGTATGAAATGGGCATCGGGGATCTTCCGGAGATGACCTATAAATTCAAGTATGACAACAGCAAGGCGGACTCCCCGTATCGCGTTATGAGAGCGGCACAGGAATCCGGTGAGGTTCTGACCTTCCAGGAAACCCTCAAGGATGGATCGATTACAGAGTATGACGCGCAGGTATCGGTAAAGAGAACCGGCGGCAAGGTAAACGATGTCATGGAGTTCGAGCTTACCATGCTGGTACAGAGCGACTTCAAGTACACAGACCCGGCATAAGGATTCGCGAGAACGGATCTGGAATACACTACATCACATCAGGAAAGGGCATGAAGGCAAATGGGTGGAATTGACGAAGAAATGAATGAGGGCAAGACCGTTGAGAAGGACAAGATGGTCAGCATCACGAAGAAGCGGCAGCCGTTTCACTACTGGAAGGTAGGGGATACCGAGTTGAAGCTCAAGCTGAAAGCAGGCATGATCGAGAAGGTAGAGCGGAAGTATGGGAATACCAACATCTTGACGCTTGTTACCTCCGGGGATATCCCGTCGCTTTCTGTTATGCTGACCATCATTCAGGCAGCGGCGCTTCCGTGGACGCACGGCCTTTCCTATGAGGATGTGCAAGCCCTGTACGACAGATGGGCAGACAGTGAGGGCGGCTCCCAGATGGACCTGTATCAGAACGTCTTGATGCCGACGCTTGCTGTGTCCGGTTTTTTTACACAGAAGCAGGCGGAATCGATCATGACGAAGATCGAGGAAGCGCAGGAGATGGAGTAACCGTAACGGAAAACCTGTTGTCTGTGTATGACTCTGCGCTTTCCAGCGGCTTCACACCTGACGAGTTCTGGGACAGTTCGCCGGTTGAAATTTATGACCGGCTGAACGGCTTCCGGAAACGGCAGGAGCAGGACCAGAGAGCGGCTATCATCCGTGATTTTGTCCTGGCAGAGGTTATCGCAAGAGAAGTGCTCTCGGAAAAGGGAGCACATCCGCCGAAGCCGTGGGAATATTATCCGCAGCTATTCCGGGATGAGAAGAAGGCGTATGAGGAAAAGATTGCGGCTGATGAAATGGAAACAGCCAAGGAAAACCGCAGGGCATACATGCAGGAATTTAACAGACGTAAGCAGCTGGGCTTGTAAAGGCCCGGCTGTTTTTATGAAGTGAGGTGTTGATACATGGCAAATGCAGTGGAAAAACTGAAAGTCATCATTGAGGCATCCATTGCTCCGCTGAAAAAGGAGATGGAAGCTGCTAAATCAGCAGTCAAAAGCACAACCGATGCAATCAACGCCGAAACCGGGAAAGTAAAGAATCCGTTCGAGAACATGGACTCAACCGGTGCTATGGCTAAGATCCGCGAGATGAAAGCTTCCATCCAGAAGGAGCTTGATGCGGCAAAGGTCAACATGGGCACGGCTGAGTATACCGATGAATTTAACAGCCTGAAGGGACAGATCGCTGATACGGAAGCGGAGCTCTCCCGTCTCTACAAGGAGGAGGAGAAGCTCAGAAATGCCGGAGCACCAACAGGAGGGACAGACGCCTGGAGAGAGCTTGAGAATGCTTTGGATGCAGCTTACACAAAACTCGGGAATATGAAAGACCGCGAGGAGCGTATGCTGGCTATCAATCCCGCTGCGAAAAAGAGCGCCGCTTACAAGGGCCTTGAGTACGACCTTAAGCTTGTTAACCATCAGTTGGACCAGCTCGAAGCCAGTGAGCGGAACATGAGGGCATCGGGTGAAAATACCGGTGCATCAAACGCCTGGAAGCAGAACCAGCAGGATATCGCAGAGGCGGAGAGCAGGCTGGGCGGGTATAAATCCAAGCTCGAAAGCGTGCAGGCTTCTGGAAAGGCTACATCTAAAATAGGGAATTTCTTCAAAGGGATCAGCGGCGGGGCAGAAAAGGCTTCCAATTCAGCGAAGAAAGTAAGCCAGATTGTATCCGGCGTGCTGAACAGTGCCGGCGGTGCTGCCAAGTCCCTGATCCAGAAATTCCGTTCGGTAGGCTCGGAAATCGGGAAAATCGGTTCCGGTATCAAAGGGCTGGCATCTAAATTCAACCTGTTCGGAAACTCCGGCGGGGCACTGAATATCGGGTTCATGAACCTGCTCCGGTACGGCCTTGGTATCCGCTCGCTGTTCGCCCTGTTTAACAGGATGCGCAGCGGCGTTGTATCCGGTTTCCAGAACCTTGCACAGGCAAGTGCTCCGGTAAACGCGAGCATTTCCATGCTGATGTCGTCTCTGACGCAGCTCAGGAATGCCCTTGCAACGGCTTTTGCACCAGTCCTTGAGGTTGTGGCGCCGATCCTTAACACGCTGATCCAGCTGCTTGTAAAGGCGGCGACAGCTGTCGGAGCGTTCTTCTCGGCACTGACCGGCAAGAGCGTGATGATGAAGGCTGTCAAGGTCAACCAGAACTACGCTTCGAGCCTTGCCGGC
>Ga0256406_1001542_pt1 | contig 36521 bp, 28 predicted proteins | sample RumenRJG_03DNA_FD_185986 | JGI IMG/M metagenome (GOLD analysis project Ga0256406, IMG submission 185986) | Bovine rumen microbial communities from Lethbridge, Alberta, Canada - RJG_03 | ecosystem: Host-associated > Mammals > Digestive system > Stomach > Rumen | place: Canada: Alberta | collected...
TCCTGCGATATGAAAGGGAATAAACAAAAGCAGATTGCATATCCGCATGTTAACGGTTAAATGCAATCTGCTTTTTTTGTTAATAATCGAGAAGCCTTCCTAACTTGAAGGGTTTTTCAGTGCCTTCACCTAAAGATTCTCGCTTTTTTTTTATCCGAAACGCGGCAAGGCCTTACGCCTCCTCGGGCTTCATGTTGGTATAGACGGTCTGCACGTCGTCGAAGTCCTCGAGCTTCTCCACCATCTTGTCGATGGTCTCGCGCTGCTCGGCCGTCACGTCCTTCAGGTCGTTAGGAATACGAGTGAACTCGGCACCAGTCACCTCGAAGCCGTTCTCCTCCAGATGCTTCTGCACTGCGCTGAAGCTTGAAGGGTCGGCATAGATAGTGATGCTGTTCTCCTCCTCGTCCTCGTCGTACTCGTCCTCCACGCCGTAGTCAATCAGGTCGAGAATCATCTCGTCCATATCCAGTCCGTCCTTCTTCTTGAAGGTGAACACTGCCTTGTGGTCGAAGAGGAACGACAGTGAGCCCTGTGTGCCCAGGTTGCCATTAAACTTGTTGAACACGGAGCGCACGTCGCCCACGGTGCGGGTGGTGTTGTCGGTCAGCGTCTCCACGAAGATAGCGATGCCGTGAGGACCGTATCCCTCGTAGTTCACCTCCTTATAGTCGCTCTGGTCCTTACCCATAGCGTTCTTGATAGCACGCTCAATGTTGTCCTTTGGCATGTTCTCGCGCTTGGCGTTGGCAATGATAGCACGCAGCGCAGGGTTGTTCTCGGGCTCAGGACCACCAGCCTTCACGGCGATGGCAATCTGCTTGCCGATTTTTGTAAATGTCTTGGCCATGTGGCCCCATCTCTTCAGCTTTGTAGCTTTACGATATTCAAATGCTCTTCCCATTTTTATTTAATTCTAAATTCTAAATTCTTAATTCTAAATTAACGAAGTTCTGCATTTAGCTGCTTCTTCAGGTTGGCAATCAGCTTCTGCATGATGGCATCAATCTGCTTGTCGTTCATGGTCTTCTCTGTGTCCTGCAGGATGAAGTTCACCGCATACGACTTCTTGCCCTCAGGCAGGTTCTTACCCTCATAGACGTCGAAGAGCTCCACCTTCTTCAGCAGTTTCTTCTCCGTCTGACGGGCAATCTGCTCAATCTGTGCAAACTCTACTGCATTGTCAACGAGCAGAGCCAGATCACGACTTACAGCAGGATGCTTGGAAATCTCGGTGAAGGTCACCTCGTTCTTCTTGGTTGCCTTCATCAGCTGGGTCCAGTTGAGTTCAGCGAAGTAAACAGGCTGTTGCAAATCAAACTGCTTCAGGAGCTTCTTAGACAAGATACCCATCTCTATGAGTTTCTTGCCGCCGCGGTTCTCGATGACGATGCCGGCAGAGAAATCAGGATTCTCGCTCTTCTTCTGCACCATCAGGCCCTGCTTCATGCCTATGCGACTCAGGATATTCTGCACATAAGCGGCCAGTTCGTAGTAGGTAGAGTCCTCGTTGGGATGAGCCCAAGAGCCCTCTACACGCTTACCGGTGACCCAGATGCCCATGAAGTTCTCTTCCTTGTAGGCCTGAATAGGATTCTCCTCGTTCAACTTCTCGGGGTCGAAGAAATAGCAGTTGCCAAACTCGAAGAAACGCAGGTTGGCCTGCTTGCGCTTCACATTGTGCTCCACGCTCTCAAGACCGCCGTAGAGCAGCGTCTGACGCATCACGCCAAGGTCGCTCGACAGGGGGTTCATAATCTTCACCACGGTGTCGCTCTCACCATAGTAGGCAGTCTTGGTGAGCGAGTTGTTCAGTATCTCGTTGAAGCCGGCACCCACCAACTGCTCAGACACCAGGTTCTGCAACTTGTGCTTGCGGTCTTCCTCGGCCTTGATGACGAGGCTCGACTTCAGCTGTGTGGGTATCTCCACATTATTATAGCCATAGATACGCAGGATATCCTCTACCACGTCGCAGGGGCGAGTGACGTCCACGCGATAGGCGGGAATCTCCAGTTTCAGGCCCTCGGCCGTCTCCTGGAGCACCTTCATCTCCAGCGTCTCACAGATATTCTTGATGGTTTCTACGGGGATATCCTTGCCCACGAGGTTGTGCACGTAGCTGTACTGCAAATCGACGACGGCATTCTCCATCTTCTCTGGATAGACGTCGCAAATCTCCATAGACACCTTTCCGCCAGCCAACTCCTTGCAGAGCAGGGCGGCCTGCTTCAGGGCGTAGATCACGCCATTGGGGTCGATGCCACGCTCAAAGCGGAACGAGGCGTCGGTGCTCAAGCCGTGACGGCGGGCCGACTTGCGAATCCACGTGGGATGGAAGTAAGCACTCTCCAGCACCACGTTCTTGGTGGTCTCGTAGGTGCCACTACCCTTGCCACCGAATACGCCGGCAATACACATGGGCTCCTCTGCATTGCAGATAGCCAGGTCGCGCTCAGAGAGCTTGTGCTCCTCGCCGTCGAGGGTCACGAAGGGTGTGCCCTCGGGCATCGTCTTCACCACAATCTTGCGACCCTTCACCATATCGGCATCAAAGGTGTGCAGGGGTTGACCGTAGGCCATCATCACATAGTTGGTGATGTCCACGATATTATTGATAGGACGCAAACCGATGGTGGTCAGCTTGTTCTTCAGCCAGTCGGGCGACTCCTTCACCTGGCAACCACTGACGCTCACGCAGGCATAGCGCTTGCAGGCCTCTGTGTTCTGAATCTCCACCTCGATGGGGAGGTCGTGATTGTCGACAGCGAAAGCGTCGTCGGAGGGGCGGTGCAGACTTGTCTCGTAGCCGTTTTGCTTGAGCCAGGCGTAGAGGTCGCGCGCCACGCCCCAATGAGACAGGGCATCGGCACGGTTGGCAGTGATGTCCACCTCTATGAGCCAGTCGCTCTCCAGATTGTAATACTCGGCAGCGGGCGTACCTACCACGGCGTCGTCGGGCAGCACGATGATACCATCATGACTGGTGCCCACGCCTATCTCGTCCTCGGCACAGATCATACCGTTTGACTCGACGCCACGCAGTTTGGATTTCTTGATAACAAATTCCTGGTCGCCGTCGTAGAGCACGCAACCCAGGTCGGCCACGATAACTTTCTGACCAGCAGCCACATTGGGTGCACCACACACAATCTGTGAGGGTTCGCCCTTGCCCAGGTCAACTGTGGTCACGTGCAGGTGATCAGAGTTGGGATGCACTTCGCAAGTGAGCACCTTGCCCACGTAGAGTCCTTTCAGCCCACCACGAATGGACTGCACTTCTTCCAGAGCGTCAACTTCAAGTCCCGTAGAGGTCAGCGCATCACATACCTGCTGCGGCGAAAGGTCGAAATCAACGTATTCTTTCAGCCATTTATAAGAAATATTCATTCCTAAAACAATTGTTTAAATTCGAATTCGGCTGCAAAGGTACAAAATAAATTGCAATTAACGCCAAAAAAAATCTGATTATCCATTGCGAATAACCAGATTTTCTCGTTTTTCTATCGCTTTATTTCAATGTCGCGGCGCACATTGTCGCGAATTTTGGTGAGATAGCGCTTCATGCCGGCAGCATCTTTTGTGTCGATAATCTCAAGCAACTCCTTTAATTCTGTACGGATTTGCGACACCTGGTCGTGGGTGTAGGGGTTGAACAGGATTTCCTGCAGCAGGTAGTCGTCCTCATTGAGCACGCCCTTGGCAATGCGCATGTGGCGCTTGAAGGTGGTGCCGGGCGCATCCTGATGTTTCATCACGGCTGCAAAGACAAAGGTGGAGACGAAGGGGATACTCAGCGAGTAGGCCACCGTCTTGTCGTGCTGCTCGAAGGTGTACTCGTAGATGTTGAGCCCCAGCTTCTGGTAGAGATCCTTGAAGAAGCAGCGCCCCATGCAGTCGCCCTCCTGGATGATGATGGCATTCTCCTCTGACAGTTGCTGCAGGTTGGCAAACGTGGGTCCAAACATGGGGTGCGTGGACACGTAGCGCATGCCCGTCTGCTCGTAGAAGTCCTTCAGGTCGGTCTTCACGGAGGCTATGTCGCTGATAATGCACTCCTTGGGCAGATAGGGTATCACTTCCTGGAACACGGGGATGGTGTATTTCAGCGTCACGGCATTAATCAGCAGCTCGGGCTTGAAGGCCTGAATCTCTTCGTAAGTAGTAAACCGCTGGCAGTTGTAGGTGAAACGCATGCGCTTGGCATCGCGCTCGAACACAGCCACCTCGTGGTCAAAGCTCAGCAGGTCGATGAAGAAACTTCCCATCTTACCTGCTCCCATCACTAATATTCGCATTTCTTATTTGTTGATAATTTCAATCTGTTGTCTTACACTCTCTTCGTGGATGCCCTCGAAGACCTTTGCCACAAACTCGGAACCCATGCCCAGGAGCGAACCCTGGGCACCACGCTTAGCCAGAATCTCGTTGTAGCGCGAGGTCTGCAGCACGGTCATGTTGTGCTCTTTCTTGTACTGACCTATCTCACGACACACGCGCATACGCTTGGCCAGGAGGTCCATCAACTGGTTGTCCAACTCGTCTATCTGCTTGCGCAACTGCTGGATGCCTTCTGTCGTAGCGTGCTCATCACGGATAACGAGCAGCGAGAGGATATAGTCGAGCACATCGGGCGTCACCTGCTGGGCGGCATCGCTCCAGGCCTTGTCCGGGTCACAGTGGCTCTCTACAATCAGACCATCGAAGCCCAGGTCCATAGCCTGCTGACACAGAGGTGCAATCAGCTCACGACGTCCACCGATATGACTGGGGTCACTGATGATGGGCAGCTCGGGAATGCGGCGATGCAACTCGATAGGAATCTGCCACATGGGCATATTGCGGTAAATCTTCTTGTCGTAAGAGGAGAAGCCGCGATGGATGGCGCCCAGACGCTTCACGCCTGCCTGATTGAGGCGCTCCAACGCACCAATCCACAGTTCCAGGTCGGGGTTCACGGGGTTTTTCACAAACACGGGGATGTCAACACCCTTCAGCGAGTCGGCCAAAGCCTGCATAGCAAAGGGGTTTGCTGATGTACGGGCACCAATCCAAAGGATATCAATGCCATACTTCAGGGCCAGTTCTACGTGCTCGGGGGTTGCCACCTCAGTAGAAACCAACATCTTCGTTTCCTCTTTCACCTGCTTCAGCCATTGCAAGGCAGGTTCGCCGTGACCCTCAAAGCCGCCTGGCTTCGTACGGGGCTTCCACACACCAGCACGGAAGTTGTGGCATCCTTTCATTGCCAACTGCTTGGCAGTGGTCATCACTTGTTCCTCGGTCTCTGCAGAACAAGGGCCTGCAATCACAAAGGGACGTTCATTGTCACTCGGAAGGTTCAGTTTTTCTAGTTCCAGTTCCATATCTTATAATGCTTTTTTGATTCTTTCTAATGCTTCTTGTATCTTTTCCTCCTTGGCACACAGCGAGATACGGATATAACGCTCACCATTTGAACCAAAGATAAAGCCTGGGGTGATGAAGACGCGAGCCTCATGGAGCACACGCTCCGTCAGGTCTTCCACGTTCTGAATTTCAGCAGGTATCTTGCCCCAGAGGAACATGCCCACCTGATTCTTGTCGTACGTACAGCCCAGCACATCCATAATCTTCTCGGCCCACTGGCGACGACGGGCATAGGTCTCGATGTTATATTCGCGATGCCAAGCCTCATCATTCTTATAGGCCTCGGCAGCTGCCAGTTGGATGCCACGGAATGTACCACTCTCAATATTAGACTGTACCTTCAGTATCCACTGGACGAACTGTGGATTTGAGGCACAGAGGCCCACACGCCAGCCTGGCATATTATGGCTCTTCGACATCGAGTTGAACTCAATACAGCAGTCCTTAGCGCCTGGTACCTGCAGGATGCTCAGGTGCTCCTCGCTCAGGATGAAGCTGTAGGGATTGTCGTTGACCACTACAATGTCGTGGTCCCTGGCAAATTTCACCAGGCGATCATAGGTCTTCATCTGGGCACGACCACCCGTTGGCATATTGGGATAGTTGGTCCACATCAGCTTAACCTTCGAGAGATCCATCTTCTCCAGCTCATCGAAGTCAGGCTGCCAGCCATTATCCTCACGCAGGTTGTAGTTCACAATCTTTGCACCCAGAATCTTTGAGAGCGAGGTGTATGTGGGATAGCCAGGATTAGGCACCAGTACCTCATCGCCAGGATTCACGAAGGCCAGCGTCACGTGCAGGATACCTTCCTTCGAACCTATCAGGGGCAGCACCTCGGTCTTGGCGTCGATATCTACGTTATACCAGCGCTTATAGAACTGTGCCATAGCCTCGCGCAACTCAGGTGTACCCTGTGTAGGCTGATAGCCGTGTGCATTGGGCTGGTTGGCCACCTCACACAGTTTGTCGATGGTCTGCTTTGAAGGAGGCATATCCGGACTGCCGATGGCCAGTGAGATAATATCCTTACCTTCGGCATTGAGTTGTGCCACCTCCTTCAGTTTCCTGCTGAAGTAGTACTCCTGTACTAAACTTAATCTGTCTGCTGGTTGTATCATAATTATCAAATCAAAATCTTAAACCTCAAATCTCAAATCGCCCTATACTCTCCCAGGATTTTCAAATCACGTGTCAGGGGGATAATGGCATCCACCGCCTGACGGTAACGGGTCAGGTCGTTATAGGTCACATCCACATAGAACAGGTACTCCCACTCCTTGCCGATGATGGGCAATGACTGAATCTTTGTCAGGTTAATCTTATAGAACGACAGGATAGCAAGTACTGCTGAGAGCGAACCTTCTTCGTGGGGCAGGGAGAAGACGATGCTAGCCTTGTCGGACTCCACGAGCGGACGCAGCATGTCGGCCTTCTGAGGTGCCGAGCACACTAGGAAACGTGTGTAGTTGTGCTTGTTGTCCTCGATACCGTTCTCCAGCACCTTCAGTCCATAGAGCTTTGCAGCCTCTGCATGACAGATAGCAGCCCATCCCTTATGGTGACCCTCGGCAATCATCTTGGCCGAACCGGCCGTATCGTCACCTTCTACAATACGCAGATTGGGATGATGCTCCAGGTAGTGACGCGTCTGCATCAGGGCCACAGGATGGGAGTGTACCTCAGAGATGGTGTCCCAGTCGTCCTCTGGCAGGCAGCAGATGCAATGGGTGATGTGCAACTTATGCTCACCCACCACCGTTGTACCACTGTCGCGCAGCAGTTCGTAGTTGTGCAACAGACTTCCTGCTATCGTATTCTCGATGGCGGCCATACCTATCACCGTTGGGTCCTGACGCATACTCTCATACACCTGTTCAAAGGTGTTGCAGCAAATCAACTGCAACTGTTCTCCCTCGAAATACTGATGGGCGGCAATGTCGTGGAACGACCCGATCTCTCCTTGTATTGCTATTCTCTTCATACTCTAAAAAGAAGCCCCACTTTCACTCTTCGTGAAGCGGGGCCTTATTTAATTTTTCAGTTCTTCAAATCTTCAATTTTACATACGACTACCCGCTTCACAATTGCTTGTAAAGTAATAATAAAAATAGAAGTATGCATTAAATTTCGTCATTTTTGTAACTATTTGTAATTTTCGAGTGCAAAAGTATAACAATTCTTTCAAATCACCAAACTTTTTCTTGTTTTTTTTACAATCCAAATGGATTAATGGCAGAATAGACGCGTTTCATAGCCTGTTCCACGCCTTCGGCCGAGTAATCACCACTCACATCAGCCAGTTCGTTAGGGTTCATCTCCAGCAGTTTCTGCATATCTTCCTGCGCTCCCTTCTTATCGCCCTGCTCATAGCGTATCTGTCCACGCTCACGATAGGCATCCATCTGGAATGGATTCAGGTCTATCACCTTATTATATATAGTAAGGGCATTGTCGTTCTCGCCTTTAACATGAGCCACGCGTGCAGCCATCAGCAGCACCTCCTCTTCATCTTCGGTATGCGCCATCAACCAGTTGACATCCTCTTCCGCACCATTCACGTCGCCCAGTTTCAGAAGTGTCTTGGCACGAAGCAGACGGGCATCGCCCAGTTGTTCATTCAATGCGATAGCTTTGGTCAAACGGGCAATACCGTTAATCAGATCACCCTGACCCAAAGCGGCCTGCGCCACCATATAGTTAGCCATGGCGTTTTCAGCATCCACACCCAGTGCCTGTTCACAGAAATTTTTCATCTGTTCATAATCCTCCTGCATATAAGCCACATGGGCTGCATGCAACATGATAGCAATATTATCCGGTTCGGCCTTGATGATGATGTTCAACTCCTCCAGGGCCTCATCCAGACGATTCAGGCGAATCAGTGTCTGAGAGAGATAATCATGCACTTCCAAGTCCTCCTGGATTTTCAGCGCCTCACGAAAACATTTCTCCGCATAATCAAACTGTCCCATGCGCATGGCTTTCACGCCATCATATTTAAACACGTCAAAGTTTTTAGCCTCGGCATTCTTTTTCTCTTCTTCAGGGTTACTCTCCTCCCCTCCGAAAAACGATTTCCAAAATCCCATTTTTAACGAATTAATTAAATTTTGGCGCAAAGTTACGAAAAAGTCGAGAGAAATGCAAAAGGAAAACTTGTTTTTCTTTTCATTTCCGAGACGGAGTAACTTCGGCAACGCCAAAGTTACGAAAAAGTCGAGAGAAATGCAAAAGGAAAGCCTGTTTTTCTTTATTACTTAAACAACTCCCCCTCCACCATTCTGCTTTCCATACGGGCACGCTCACGTCGCAGGTCACGCAGGGTAGTGTCGCACTTCTCTTGCGAGGGTGCAGGCTTATCCTCTGCCATCTCTTTAAAATCACCCATCAGGGCTACTGCTACTACTGAAATAATGTAAATCCAAAATAATGCATCCATAATCTTAATTGTTTTTTGAGTTATACATATTAATTTCTGGTTGCAAATTAAAGCGGAGGTCGTCCCAAAACGCAGGACACCCTACCCTGAATTAACTTCATTTAAGAAAATAATTCGATTCTGGCGTCCAATTTCACAGTTTTTTAGGTATCTTTGCCACATGAAGATGAAAATAATACTGGCCGCGCTACTGCTGGCACCGCTATCGCTGTGTGCATGGCATAGCATAAAGGCACCAAATATCAAGAGTCTGCAGGTCATCAAGAACGATGACTTTGAGGCGCTCCCTGTATTGCAACTACATGGGCAAGACGTGCTGAGCATCAGCTTTGATGAACTGTCGCACAACTACCACCGCTTTATTTACCGCGTGGAGCCCTGCAATCCCGACTGGACACCTGCAGAGGGACTCTTTGAGAGCGACTGGCTGGAAGGGCTTAACAACCAGCCTATAGAGCAGTATGATAACTCTATCAACACCACAGTCCTCTACACCCACTACGAGCTGCAGTTTCCCAACGAGCACACCAACCTGCGCATGAGTGGTAACTACAGGCTGCACATCATTGATGATGACAGCGAAGAGGAAGTCCTTGTGGTGGAATTGCGCGTTGCAGAACCCATCATGCTGGTAGGATTGGGCATCACCACAAACACAGACCTGGACCTGAACGGCCGATACCAGCAGGTAGGGATGACGGTGAAGCTCAACGGACTCAGGGTGACAAGACCCAACGAGGAGATACAGACGTTTGTGATGCAAAACGGACGGGAGGACAACATGAAGGTGAACGTCACGCCAAATTACATCACCAACCAGAGTCTGCAATGGGAACACAACAAGCATCTGATATTCGATGCGGGTAATGAATACCATAAGTTCGAGATACTGGATCCGCGTCACACCACCATGGGACTGGCAGGCGTCAGATGGGACGAAACGACGAAGACCTGGCATGCAATGCCCATGCCCTGCGAACCCAGAAGGAGCTACCTCTATGATGAGGACACCAATGGTGCTTTCCTGCTGCGCAACAGCGACAACTATGACGCAGAACGAACATCAGACTATGTCTATGTACACTACGTTCTTCAGCCCTATCGTCCATACACAGATGCAAACATCATTGTAAACGGCAGATGGACTACTGACGCCTCGGACAACTACGTCATGACATACAACGAGGAAAGCAGGACATACGACCTCACCGTGATGCAGAAACTAGGCTACTACAACTACCAACTGCTCCTGACGGATTATGACGGCACCACACATACACTACCAGAGGAAGGCAGTTTCTTCCAGACAGAGAACACCTACCAGGCATTCGTGTATTATAAAGCCACAGGGGCACGAGCCTGGCGACTGGTGGGATATCAGGAGGTGACGTACAAATAACGAATTAACCTTCGGAGGTACAATGGTCCGAAAGTACTGAAGCACAAGGATGGTTTGGAGTGATGTAATCAAAGCAGTCAAAATCCTGAAAGCCCATTGCCATCAGCACTTCCCTACTCTTCTCCCTATCTTCCCCGGTGTTGTAATCTGGAATATAAGGCAATCGGATGGTCACCTTCTGACAATAGTCGTGACTGGCCAACCACGACAGATTCTCCAGCACATGCCGGTTATCCCTTGAGGTATACCGATGATAGATATCGGGATTCATGTCCTTCACATCTATATAATAATGGTCGATAAAGGGAGCCACGGCTTCAACGGCCTGCAGGGGTACATTCAGGGATGTCTCCATATAGATATGCCATTCCGCAGGACACAGCTGACAGAACACAGCTATCTCACGACTTCTGAGCAACGGTTCACCACCACCAAAAGTCACCCCTCCGCCAGTAGCCTGGAAATACAGATTATCAACCATCACCTCGTCCTGGATTTCCTGCACGCTCATCTGTTTCCATACGCCGTCAGCCTGCAAGCATTGCATATTCAGACAATATTTGCAGCGGAGCGGACAGTCGTGAAAAGCCACGAGCGTTGTCACGCCCAGTCCGTCACTAACCAGTCGGTGACGACAGATACCTATCAGGGGAACCGTATTCATTTCAGACTAAAAAACACAGGAAGGGTGAAGTTTACTCTCACCGCGGTACCCATTTGCTTGCCAGGCATCCATTTGGGCATTAACGAAGCCACTCGCACGGCTTCTTCATCCAGCAATGGATGAACACCCTTCTTGACTTCTATATGACTGACACTTCCGTCTCTCTCAATAATCATATTCAGGATGACACGTCCTTCAATACCTTTCAACACACATTCAGACGGATAACGTATGTTCTCTGCCAGGAAAGCCTTTAAGCCTCTGTCACCTCCACGGAACATAGGCATCTGTTCCACGATGCCAAACACCTTCTCTGCAGTAGCTGGCGTTGGGTGCTTCTCATCAACACCCCCCTCACCCGTCTTCAGGACATGCTCGGTATTGGCCATGACTGCATCATCCTCCTTCGCCACCTTACTGGCACTACTACAGCCCGTCAATGCGGCGAGGCCGGCCGATATGCCAACGATAGCCACCGCCTTACCCAACTGCCGACGCATATCCAGCTGTTGCTCCAGATATCTGACCTCAGCCTCGCAAGCCGGACATGTACCAAGACACTCACCCTGATAATGACACACGCGTGGTTCATACTTGATGCCATTAGCATCAGCCACCTGCTTGCGGATGGTCTTCAGTACGCTGCAAATTGATTTTCCTTTTGACATAGATACTTTCAGGTTTTTATTGTTGATGCTGCAAAAGTAGTAATTAAACTTATTTCTGCAAAAGAAATGGCAGAAAAAGAATAAACAAGTAGTAAACAACCAGTAAACAAGGTTGTAAACAGCCGGTAAACAGGGACAAAAAAAAGAGGAATGTGTCGTCATAAACACATTCCCCTTTGTATTTTATTTCGTCCCTTCTATTAGAAGAAGATGTAACGATTATCCTTGATGTCAAGGTTGTTATAGAGCTCCTGCATAGCCATGCGAACAGTCTGCTGCATGCCCTGCTGGCTCAGCATCTGCTGCTGTTGAGCGGCGTTGAACTGTACACCGGCACGAGCAGCACGATCCAGAACCTGGAAGAAGTAAGCGCCAGAACGACCCTTGACAGGAGCCTTAGAAACGGCACCCTTCTCAACACCTGCCACAGCACCACTCAGGGCAACCTCAGGTGACATTGCACCAGGAACATAAGCGGGAGAAGCGAAAGTGATGTGAGAAACGGTGTCAACACGAGCACCCTGAGCCTTAGCCTCAGCGATAGTCTTCACATTAGCCAGTTTCTCGGCCAACTTAGCATATTTCTTGTCGATGAGAACCTCCTGCTTCAGAGTCTCCTCAACAGAAGCCATTGACTCGTAGCCCTTAGGATTAACCTTGCTCAAACCTACAACCAACAGACGGTCGTTGTCACCGCAACGGTCATAAACCTGAGAAATCTGATTCTCCTCAGCCTCACTGAACACCCACTTCAAAGCATCGTGAGTAGAACGGATGTTGGCAATAGTGTGGTCAGTATTTCTGATGGTACGGTCCAGAACGGTGTAGCCATACTCTGTGGCTTTCTCCTGAAGACCTGCCAAATCCTGACTCTCGCTCACAAACTGACTGAACTTGTTGTAAGCCTCGTTATAAGTCTCGTTAGAGAAATCGATAGTACGCTTAACGATAGCTACGTCATACTTTTCTACAGAACCACGACGCTGAGTAACCTGCAACACAACGTTACCCTGAGCAAAGGTGAGATTCTTCACCTCGTTAACAGGTGCATTCAGAAGTGTTGTGAAATACTGCTTATCATCAGCGCTCAGTGTAGAAGCCTGCTCATAATCCGTAGAACGCATCCATGTCTTCTCAGCACGCTGACCATAGTTCTTTGCAATTGAATCGAAAGGAGCACCAGCGTTGACAGCTTTCACAATGCTATCAGCAGAAGCTGCAGCACCATTCATACCCACCAAGGAGATGAAACGGTACTCGATAGAGTCGGCTACGCTGGTCTTACCCAGGAACTTCACTACATTAAAGGTGTTATCACGGCTCTCGAAAGGAGCTGTTACCTGACCTACGCTCATCTTCGTGATGCTATCAGCCAAATCTGTGGGCAGGGCAGCACGTGAAACGGGGAGACCCAGATAAGAAACATTGCTCTGAGAAGTGCGGATAACCTCAGTCACAGCGAGGCTGTCACCCTGAAGCTCAGCATAAGCCTTGTTCATCACCTTCATCAGCTCATCACGGTCTTTCTGAGAAGCAGCTACCTGAACACTTACGAACTTGATATCGCGAGAATCCTGATAGTTCTTGAAACCTTCCTTCAGTTCCTCGTACTTAGCCTTCAGATCAGCCTCAGACACCTCAACGTCGTTATCGTTGATCTGGCTGTAAGACATTGAAGCAACGAGAGCCTGACTCTCAATGTTCTGATTGTCGAAAGCTGCCTTAGCAGAAACAGGGTTTGACAACACACAACCAGCGAGCAGCATCTGATACTTGTTGGTCAGCAGGTTCTGAGCCAGCATCTTCTCTGCAAGAGCCCAGCTATGAGTGAAAGCCTCATACTCCTCAGCTGCCTGAGCGTTGGTCTGAGCCTGAGCCTTCATATTCTCACGATACATATTCACCTTGTTGATGTCCAGCGTACGAGTCTGAGGATCAACAAGTCTTGAAAGCAGAGGATTCTGCATAATAGCAGGGTGTGTACCTTCCTGAAGCACCTTCACAACCTCGTCATCGGTAACGGTGAGGCCCAGTTCCTTTGCTTCTTTCTCAACCATCTTGTTCAGCACGCAGGTATTCCAAACCTCGTCACGCAAGCTGTTAAGCTGCTCTTCGTCAAAATTACCCTGACCCAAGAACTTCAACAGTTCCTGATACTCTCCGACGAGGGTCTGATACTCCTGAATGTCGATCTTATCGCCATCGATAGAACCAGCGATGCTGCTGTCCATCTGAGCGCGACCTCTACAAGTGCTAAACCCATCTTGTGCAATGAAGCCTACGAGACCCAAGGCCAAAATACCGACCAAGGCAGGTCCCCAGCTTCTGATTTTTCCAATTGCTGCCATTTTTTCGTTTTTAGTTTTTATTTATTTTTTATTTATAATTTTCTTGATTTACAGCCCGCAAAGTTACTAAGTTTTCTTGAATTATCGGCATTTTTTTACAAAAAATTGGTGTCTTCAACCACTTTTAGCCTGACAAGTTCTATTTTTGTAGCTGTATTTTTAATGATTTTGAATTCAAAACGACCAATTTTCACGACTTCATTCAGTTTGGGGAAGCTCTGATACTCATGGAGAATCAGTCCGCCAACAGTCATGTAATCATCATTTTCCGGCAAATCCAGGTCAAACATCTCATTGACCTTCTCAATCTCCAGACGGGCGGAAAGCAGATATTCGCCATGCTCCAACTGCTTTGCCACGTAGTGGGTAGAGTCGTGCTCATCCTCAATGTCGCCAAAGATTTCCTCCACGATATCCTCCAGTGCTACGAGACCACTCGTACCACCAAACTCATCAACCACCACGCCCAGCGATTTCTTCTGAGCCAGGAGCGTCTGCATCATCTTACTGGCTGCCATTGTCTCGGGCACGAATATCATTGTGCGCAGGCTCTTGGTCCAGTCCTGCGGGTTACGGAACATCTCCGACGAGTGGATATAGCCGATGATATGGTCGATATCCTCGTGATAGACCACAATCTTGGAATGTCCGCTCTCTATGAATTTCTGTTTCAGTTGTTCTATATCACACGTATCCTCAATCGCATCTATCTCCGTACGCGGCACCATACAGTCGCGCACCTTTGTCTCCGAGAAATCCAGGGCATTCTGGAAGATACGCACCTCCTCCTCGATATCCTCCTCGTTCTTGGCATTATCGATACTGCTCTGCACCAGATAGTCCAGATCCACCTTAGTAAACTCCTTGTCTTCCGTCGTAGAGTGCCATTTGATGCCAAACATGCCCAGCAACTCCTTCGAGAGCATCGTGGCAAAACGGGAAATGGGATAGAGCACCACATAGCACAGCCACGCAGGAAGCGCGAAAAAGGTCAGCATCATGTTGGCATTGCTCTTGAAGATAGTCTTAGGCAGGAACTCTCCCGTAAAAAGCACTATCAGCGTAGAGAGGAGCGTATCTGCCGTCACACGGGGAGCACCCTCCGGCAGTGGTGCAAAAAGGGTCTTGTCAAAGATATCAGCAAAGAGGATACCATAGACCACCAGGGCAATATTATTTCCAACGAGCATCGTGGACACAAAAGTATTGGGATGCTTATAGAACAGCGCGATGGCCTTCTGTGTCAGCCCGTTTTTCTCGCGTCCCATCTCCACCAGCATCCTATTGCTCGATACGAACGCTATCTCCATCCCTGAGAAGAAGGCGGAGAATATCATTGCAATTAGTAGTCCTATAATCAGTGGTGTCATTATTTCTTGTTTTCTGTGGAATCAGCCTTTTCCTCCTCCAGGTCATTGGGCAGGAATGAGCCTTTCGAATTAGTCACCATGTAATGCGTCATCTGCTCATCACTACGGAAATAGGTGCCCTCTATCGTACGTTCCGGCGTAACCAGGCGCGAGAAGACGGTGCTATAGAACTCATGTCTCAAACCGTCCCAATACAACTCCTCGCTCGTATAGATGAGTCCGTTGGTATTGCGCACATTCACGCGCCCACGCAATTTCCACAGACGCTGCTGGTCGAAATACCAGGCCGTATCAGCCTGGATATAGCCCTGGACACGGAATTTCTCGTCAAACTGTTCGAAGAAGATACCCTTCATAAACTCCCATCGCGAGGGCTGTCGCACCGTATTCACGTCCCACTGTTCCGTCACAATACGATATTTGATAACACCAGAGTCACTAATCAGCGTATTGACGCCATATGTCGTCATCATAGACACAGAGTCCTCCGGATTCACAGCAGGAGCCGTATGCTCGTGCGCCTCACTACAGGCCATCAACAGCGTAAGGGCAAGGACACTCCCCACCCCACACAGTCGTTTTATATAATTTTCAATTACCAATTGTCAATCAGTTTAGTCCACCTTCCACTTAGCAAACCAACGCTCATTAAACGTCAGACCGAGGTTGATGCGGAAAGTATTCTCAGTAATCAGGTCTTTGGCTGAAGTATGTGCCCACTGTGCGCTGATATTCAGGATAGACCTGTTGTTGTAGCTATTCTGCAAGGGTATGCCAAAACCGGCGCTGACACTCATCTCCTTGGGCCCCTCTTTGCCATTTATATAATAATAAGGTGTAGCATAGCCTGCTCCAATACGATAATGAACGCGGGACAGCAGGTTACGACTTGTGCTGTTAGGCACATAGTCAGCACCTACATTCACCTTGTATGAATCCTTCAGCAAACCGCTACGCAAGGCATAAACCGTATTGGCACCGCTCTGTACAGAACCAGGAAAATCAACACTGCCCCACTTCTGCATCATCACATCGGCACCAACAAACCATTTCGTACCATGTGTCCATCCCAGGCCAACGCCATAGGTCATAGGCACGCTCAACACATTCGTTGCGTCGTAAACGGTAGAGTCACCATTCTCAATGGTATAGCTGGAACGCAACTTATGTCCCAGGCCTACTGTCACACCCAGCGTCAGGTTATCCTTTCTTGACAAGGGCTGTTCCCACTGGGCACCCAACGTTACCAGATAGCTGTTCACATTACCAGAATACTTCCTTGAGAAGTCATTCACATACGTGGTACTGCTGGAAGAGATAGAACGTTCGAAAGTGCCCCAGAAATATGCCACATTAGCACCTATTGACAAAGGTTTCACCACATTCCATCCGATACCGACAAAAGCCTGATGCAGGCCACCAGAACCCTTTGTGGTCACAGGAACAGAACCAAAGGTCTCGTTGAGCGTGGCAGTAGAGGAATACTCGTAACCAATATTTGAATAAGGCAGGATACCGAAACTGGCACCAACCTTCGGCAGCAGCCTGAACGACCCTACCACATATTCAAAATCAGCATTATTGGCGTTTTTCTTACCATTACCTTCCTTGAAATTGGTAACCTGACCCGACAAGCCAATATCAAAGATCATGGTCAGCGAATCAACTGCAGAATAAGAAGCAGGGTTCAGGGAGTTGACCACATTACCCTTTCTAAGGGCCAGTCCGACTCCGTTCATGCCTCTGCTGGTACCCTGTGACTGATCTGTAAGAACACCCAAACCATACTGGCTATAGGGGGAATTCGTACCACTTTGGGCATTGGCAGACAAAGCGCCAACGCCAAAGGCAATAGCTAAGATTATATTTCTTTTCATATACGTTTTCAATATCAGGGTGCAAAATTATTAAAAAAAATCGAACTAAAAGCACTGAAAGTAAAAAATATAGATTAATTTTGCATCGTGAAACAATTCGAAAACATTTTTAGGACTCTTTTAATAGCCATTTTTGGTTTTATAGTACCCACGACAGCCTCGGCACAAGACGAGGTAAGACATCCCATGGACAGTGTGGAGATAGGACTTCTCACCTGTTCGCCTCATGAAGAGATCTACAGCCTATATGGCCATACAGCCCTTCGCGTTCATGACTTAAGGAATAATGCCGACTGGGTATTCAATTACGGTGTCTTCAATTTCAAGACCCCAAATTTTGCGTTAAGGTTTGTTTTTGGACTGACAGACTACGAACTGGGCATCGCGCCCACCAGACCTTTCCTGGATTATTATGAAGAATGGGGCAGTCAGGTAACGGAGCAGGTGCTCAACCTCACGCCTGAGGACAAGCAGCGCATTATGGATGCGCTCGCCATCAACTACAAGCCCGAGAACCGCATCTATCGCTACAACTTCCTTTACGACAACTGTTCTACACGTCCCAGGGATATCATCGAGCGCAACATCGAAGGGAAAATCGCCTACAATCCCAGAAAAGACTATGCACCGTCGTTCAGGGAGATGATCCGTGACCATACCGCGCGCCATCCATGGGCCACCTTCGGCAACGACCTCTTGCTGGGTGTGAAGGCCGATCGCAAGACGGATATCCGCGAGCAGGAGTTCCTGCCTGAGAACCTGAGATACGACTTCGACCACGCCACCATTGAGCGGAATGGCGAGATCGTACCGTTAGTAAAGGAACGCAGGGAACTGGTTCGCCCTGGCGTACAGGTTATCGAGGAAGACTTCCCGCTCTCTCCCACCCTGTGCTGCATCCTGCTTCTTGTACTATCCATAGTCATCTTTGCCTACGAGTATATCAAGAAAAAGACGTTACGCTGGTTTGACATCCTCCTCATGACGTTGTCAGGACTGGCTGGTCTGGCGCTCTTCATCATGATATTCTCAGAGCATCCCACTACCAGTATCAACTTACAAATACTTATACTCAACCCACTCTCACTGTTCTTTATCTGGCCTGTACTGAAAGGCAGACGGACTGCGTGGTTCACCCTAAGCATGCTATGCACAATGGCCTTCCTCCTTGGCAGTTTCTGGCAAGACTACGCAGAAGGTATGGAAATTGTGGCATTATGTTTGCTGCTAAGATATTGGAGACATTATCATGACAAATAGATATCTGTACATCACGCTGCTGGCCGTACTCGGCTTCCACGCAGAGACCATGACAGCCCAGGTACAAGGGCAAGTCAAGGATGCACCACGTATCGTGGTGAGCATCACTATTGACCAGTTGCGTAGTGACTATCTGGAAGCTTTCATGCCACTTTATTCCGACAAGGGTTTCCAGAAGTTGCTTAATGATGGCAGAATCTATACCAATGCTACCTATCCCTTCACGCCTATCGACAGGGCATCGGCAACGGCAGCAATCTATTCAGGTACCACACCTTATTATAATAATATTATAGGGCAGCGCTGGCTGAACAGAAAGACACTGAGACCTGTGGGATGTGTGGACGACGCCAAATACACGGGTGTTAGTACCACGGAGAAAACATCGCCCAACCAGCTGCTCACGTCGACGCTGGGTGACGAACTGAAGATTGCCTCTGGTGGCAAGGCACTGGTCTATGCCATAGCACCCTTCCGTGATGCAGCAGTACTGTCTGCAGGCCATGCTGCCAATAGCGCTATCTGGATTGACGACCAACAAGGCACCTGGTGCTCTACCTCCTACTATTCACAAGCACTTCCGCTCTGGGTGCAGGCCTACAACAGGCTCAGCGCTCCCCGCAACAAGATAGAGTCAACGGAATGGGAGCCTTATTCCTTGTTGGGCAGCAACTACTCATACCTGACTCAGGGTGGCGAGGTGAAGCCCTTCAAGCATAAGTTCAACGGCACGCATCAGTTCCAGCTCTACAAGACCAGCGCGCTGGTCAATTCCGACATCACGGACATGGCCATGCAATGCGTCACCAGCAGTGGCATGGGAAATGACAAAGTTACAGACTTGCTTTGCCTGACCTACTACGCTGGCACTTACGACCAGAAGACCGTGACAGATTGTCAGTTGGAGTTGCAGGACACCTATATCCGCCTGGACAACGAGTTGGGTCGCCTCATGGCATTCCTTGAGGAGAAGATGGGACGTGACAATGTACTCTATATCATCACCAGCACAGGACATTTCGATGAAGAGATACCTGACTACAGCGCCTATAAGATTCCTTCAGGAACGTTCTACATGGCTCGCACGGCGAACCTGATGAACATGTACCTGGGTGCAGTCTGGGGACAGGGCAACTATATCGAGACCACCTATCGCAACCATATCTTCCTGAACCGCCAATTGCTGGAAACCAAGAAGATAAGCATGGGTGACGCCCTCAGTCGTTCGCAGGAATTCCTGGCCATGATGTCAGGTGTGCGTAATGTCTATACATCCCTGCAACTGCTGACCAGCCAGAACGAGCAGACCTTAAAGGTACGCAATGGCTATACACCAGACAACTGTGGCGATATCGTTATCGAGACGGCTCCTGGTTGGACGATTACCAACGAGGAGACAAAAGAAAACGAGATTTCAAGAGCTTCGTTTACACAATTCCCTATTATATTCTTTGGCTCTGGCATTCATGCTGAGCGCATTCAGACACCCGTTACCGTAGACCAGATTGCGCCTACAGTAGCCCGCAGTATCCGTATCAGGGCCCCGAATGCGTGTTTCTCAAAGCCCTTATTCTGAGGTGTAAGAAACAAATAATAAGCGATTTATGCTAATAATTAGTAAAAAATCGCTAACTTTGCACGCAATTTTTTAATAAACGAAACAATATTACAATACAACATATGAATTTAAATAGTATTCTGAAGGCTCTGTTCGGCGACAAATCATCGCGCGACATGAAGAAGATTCAGCCTTTCGTAGAATTAGTAAAAGCAGCATCTCCAAAGATTGAAGCATTGGATAACGACGCACTTCGTGCCCGTACGCAGGAGATTCGTCAACAGGTGCAGGCTGCAGCAAAAGCACAGAAAGAAGAAATTGAGAAGTTGAAGGCCACTATCGAGGAGACTCCCCTGGATGAGCGTGCCGATATCTTCGCCAAGATTGATAAGAAGGAGAAAGAGGCCCTCGAGGAATACGAGAAAGCCCTCAACGAGGTGATGCCCGAGGTCTATGCCATCGTGAAAGAGACGGCCCGCCGCTTCGCACAGAACGAGGAGACCATCGTGACAGCCAACGACTTTGACCGTGAACTGGCTGGCGACCCACGCAAGGACTTCGTCACCATCGATGGCGACAAGGCTATCTATCATAACCACTGGACAGCTGGTGGCAATGACCTGAAATGGGAGATGATCCACTATGACGTACAGCTCTTCGGTGGCGTCGTACTGCATCAGGGAAAGATTGCCGAGATGGCCACTGGTGAAGGTAAGACCCTCGTTGCTACCCTCCCAGTATTCCTGAACGCCCTGACAGGTAACGGCGTACACGTTGTAACCGTGAACGACTACCTGGCTAAGCGTGACTCTGAATGGATGGGCCCGCTCTATATGTTCCATGGACTGAGCGTCGACTGTATCGACAAGCACCAGCCCAACTCTCCCGAGCGTCGCAAGGCCTATCAGGCAGATATCACCTTTGGTACCAACAACGAGTTTGGTTTCGACTATCTGCGTGACAATATGGCCATCTCACCTGCCGACCTCGTACAGCGCGCCCACAACTACGCCATCGTCGACGAGGTTGACTCCGTGCTGATTGACGATGCCCGTACGCCTCTGATCATCAGCGGTCCCGTGCCCAAGGGCGAGGTACAGATGTTCGAGGAATACCAGCCTCTGGTAGAAAAGCTCTTCGGTGTACAGAAGCAGTTGGCCACACAGTTCCTTGCTGATGCCAAGCAGAAGATTACCGAGGGTCAGAAGACCAATAATAAGGAAATGATTGAAGAGGGCTTCCTCTCACTCTACCGTTCTCATAAGTCACTCCCCAAGAACAAGCCCCTTATCAAATACCTCTCAGAAGAGGGTATCAAGGCCGGCATGCTGAAGACTGAGGAGAAGTATATGGAGAACAACAACCGCAAGATGCCCGAGGCCGTAGAGCCCCTGTATTTCGTGGTTGACGAGAAGTTGAACTCTTGCGACCTCACAGACAAGGGTACTGCCTGGCTGGCTAAGCAGGTCAACGATGCAGAACTCTTCGTATTGCCCGATATCGCCGGACAGCTGTCTGCCCTGGAAGCAGAAAAGGGTCTCTCTGACGAGGAGCGCCTGAACAAGAAGGACGAGCTGATGAACCACTACGCCATCCAGAGTGAGCGCGTGCACACCCTGCAGCAGTTGCTCAAGGCTTACACCATGTTCAACAAGGATGATGAATACGTGGTCATCGATGGTGAGGTGAAGATTGTGGACGAGCAGACAGGCCGTATCATGGAAGGCCGCCGCTGGAGCGATGGTCTGCACCAGGCCGTAGAGGCTAAGGAGCACGTGAAGGTAGAGGCTGCCACACAGACCTTTGCCACCATCACCCTGCAGAACTACTTCCGTATGTACCACAAGCTGGCTGGTATGACAGGTACGGCATCTACTGAGGCTGGTGAGTTCTGGGATATCTACAAACTGGATGTTGTGGAGATTCCTACCAACAAGCCCATTGCCCGTAATGATATGGATGATCGCGTGTATAAGACAGCACGCGAGAAGTACAAGGCTGTGATTGAAGAAGTTGTCAAGATGCGTAAGGCTGGTCGTCCTACGCTGATTGGTACTACGAGCGTCGAGATTTCAGAGTTGCTGAGCCGTATGCTCGATATGTATGTTGATCCTGAGACAGGCAAGCGCGAGGGTATCCCCCACCAGGTGCTCAACGCCAAGTTGCACCAGAAGGAGGCCGATATCGTGGCTCTGGCAGGTCAGCAGGACAGCAACGGTATGGGTGCCGTTACCATTGCCACCAACATGGCCGGTCGTGGTACCGATATCAAGCTTTCACCAGAAGTAAAGGCTGCCGGTGGTCTGGCCATCATCGGTACCGAGCGTCACGAGAGCCGTCGTGTAGACCGTCAGTTGCGTGGTCGTGCCGGACGTCAGGGTGACCCGGGTTCTTCTGTATTCTACGTATCATTGGAAGACAAGCTGATGCGTCTGTTTGCCTCTGAGCGTATCGCCTCTGTGATGGACCGTCTGGGCTTCAAGGAGGGCGAGATGATTGAGAGTCCTATGATTTCACGCAGTATCGAACGTGCACAGAAGAAGGTTGAGGAGAACAACTTCGGTATCCGTAAGCGCCTGCTGGAATATGATGACGTGATGAACAAGCAGCGTACGGTTATCTACGAGAAGCGTCGTCACGCCCTGATGGGTGAGCGTATCGGCATGGATATCGCCAACACTATCTGGGACCGTGTGTCTACGATTATTGAGCGCAACGACTACGAAGGCTGTAAGGAGGAATTCCTGCATCTCTTCGCTATGGAGGTGCCCTTCACCGAACAGCAGTTCATCAACGAGAAGCCCGAGAAACTGGCCGAGGATGCCTTCCAGGCTGCATTGGCCAACTTCAACCGCAAGACCGAGCATATCCGTGAGGTAGCATGGCCCGTTATCCAGCGTGTTTACGAGGAGCAGGGTCATATGTACGAGCGTATCATGGTGCCCATCACCGATGGCCGTCGTGTCTACAACATCGCCTGCAACCTGAAGGAAGCCTACGAGACTGAGTGTAAGGTTGTGGTCAAGGAGTTCGAGAAGCAGATGCTGCTGCATATCATTGACGAATCATGGAAGGAGAATCTGCGTGAGCTCGACGAACTGCGTCACTCTGTACAGAACGCCAGCTACGAGCAGAAAGACCCATTGCTTATCTTCAAGCTGGAGAGTGCAAAGGTATGGGACAACATGATTAACGAGATGAACAACCGCACGATGGCTGTGCTGAACCGCGGACAGATTCCTGAGATGCAACAGCAGGAGGTTCGCGAGGCTGCCCCCGAGGAACACACCAATCGTCAGCAATACACAGAGAACAAGCAGAGCGTTCAGGAAGAAGAGCTCGTTGACAGAGGTCAGCAGGCTGCAGCACAGAACGATACCCGTGCCCAGCAGCCCCGCACACCTATTGTCAGGGACAAGATGCCAGGACGTAACGATCCCTGTCCCTGTGGAAGTGGTAAGAAATTCAAGAATTGTCACGGAAAAGGTCTCGTATGATAACGATCTCGAATCTTAAGAAACAATTTGGAGAAACAAGAGCATGTGATATCCCCGCGTTTACTATTAACGACGGGGATATCCTTGGCTTAGTTGGTAACAACGGAGCGGGAAAGACAACCCTTTTCCGCATGATACTCGACCTGCTGAAGCCCGATGAGGGAGAGGTGGGTATCAATGGCATCAATCCGGCCTTATCGGAAGAGTGGAAACAACAGGTCAGCGCCTATATCGACGAAGGTTTCCTGATTGACTACCTGACGCCTGAGGAGTATTTCTCTTTCCTTGGGAAAATATGCGGAACGCCACAGGAGATTATCGATGAGCGCCTGAAGAAGTTCGAGCATTTCGCCGGTGGCGAGATCTTCGGTCAGAAGAAACTGATCCGCAACCTCTCTGAAGGTAACAAGCAGAAGGTTGGCATCATCTCTGCCCTTATCAGGGAGACACCTATCGTCATCCTGGACGAGCCCTTCAATTTCCTGGACCCCACCAGTCAGAATATCCTGAAGCGTGCATTGAAGGAGTATGCCGCAGAGACACATGCCACCATCCTTGTCAGCAGTCATAACCTGCAGCATACCGTAGAGATCTCCACACGCATAGCCCTATTGGAAAAAGGAACCATCATTCGTGACCTATCTAACAATGATTCAGAGGCTAAGCAGGAATTAGAGGACTATTTCAAGGACTCAGAATAAGTCTTTTTGCGAGTTTTTTTCAAAAAAAAGCAAAAAAGTTTTCATATCTGACTGAAAATGAGTATCTTTGCAGTCCGAAATTAGAAACATCATAAAAATCTTAAAGAAAATACAAAGATGACCAAAGCAGAAATTGTCAAAACAATTGCTATGCAAACAGGTGTCAATGCCAAGGAGGTATCTACTGTGGTAGAAGCTTTTATGGAAGAAATTCGCACCAGTTTGGCCAATAATAAAGAGAATGTATACTTGCGCGGATTTGGCAGCTTTATCGTAAAGCATCGTGCTCAGAAGACTGCCCGCAATATTTCCAAGAACACAACACTCGTCATTGAAGCTCACGACCTGCCCGCTTTCAAGCCCTGCAAGAGCTTTATCGAGCGCATGGATAACAAATAAGAATTGGATTGACAAGCGATTTTAATTTAAATAACAAATAATATTTTTACAACTATGCCAAACGGAAAGAAAAAGAAGGGCCACAAGATGGCAACTCACAAGCGTAAGAAGAGACTGCGCAAGAATCGTCATAAGAGCAAATAAATCAGCTTAGACGTAAAAGAAAGATGAAAGGAGTGTACCAACCATTATTAAATGTTTGGTGCGCCCTTTTCAGTTTTTATGAGTAACAAATCAAGTTAAGACAAACACATGACAAGCGAAGTTATCATTGATGCGCGCCCCAAAGAAATCTCCATCGCATTGTTGGAAGACAAATGCCTGGTGGAGTATCAGAACGAGCCCCGCGAGGCCTCGTATGCTGTGGGCAACATTTATGTTGGCAAGGTTCGGAAACTGATGCCAGGACTCAACGCTTGCTTCGTTGATGTTGGTTCTGAGAAAGATGCTTTTCTGCATTATCTTGATTTAGGACTTCAATTCAGCTCTTACGAGAAATACCTGAAACAGGTAGCAAGTGACAGGAAGAAACTCTATCCCATCCAAAAAGCCACTATCCAGCCTACCCTTCCCAAGGAAGGAAGCATTCAGAATATTCTGAAGGTTGGACAGGAAATCATGGTTCAAGTAGTCAAGGAGCCCATCAACACCAAGGGTCCCCGACTCACCTGCGAACTAAGTTTTGCCGGGCGCTACATGGTATTGATACCTTTTGGAGATAAGGTTTCTGTATCTAGTAAAATTAAACGTGGAGAAGAGCGTAGCCGACTGAAGCAGCTGGTACAAAGCATGAAGCCCAAGAATTTTGGCGTCATCGTAAGAACCGTTGCAGAAGGAAAGAAAGCTGCTGAACTCGACCAGGAACTGAAAGTACTCTTGAAACGATGGGAAGACGCCATTACCAAGGTACAGAAGACGACAGAACGTCCACAGCTGGTCTTTGAAGAGCAGACAAGAGCCGTTGCATTGCTGCGCGATTTGTTCAACCCCACCTATGACGGCATCCATGTTAACGATCCTGAGATCTACAACCAGATCCATGATTACGTCTCTTTGATTGCCCCAGAAAAAGCAAGCATTGTCAAGTTGTACAAAGGCAATGTGCCCATTTTCGACAATTTCGACGTAACCAAGCAGATTAAGTCTGGTTTTGGACGTACCGTTAACTACAAGCGCGGCGCATACCTCATTATTGAACACACAGAGGCTATGCACGTGGTCGACGTCAACAGTGGTACACGTATCAAGAAAGAAAACGGACAGGAAGCCAACGCCCTAGAGACCAACCTCGGTGCTGCCGATGAACTGGCACGCCAATTGCGTCTCCGCGATATGGGTGGTATCATTGTCGTAGACTTTATCGACATGAACCTGGCAGAGGACCGTCAGCTGCTCTACGAACGTATGTGCGAGAACATGAAGAAAGACCGTGCTCGCCATAACATCCTGCCATTGTCAAAGTTCGGACTGATGCAGATTACGCGTCAGCGCGTGCGTCCGGCCATGGATGTTGCCGTAGAGGAGAGTTGTCCCACCTGTCATGGCACTGGAAAGATTAAATCCAGCATTCTGTTCACAGACCAGTTAGAGAGCAAAATTGACCGTCTTGTCAACAAGATAGGCATCAAGCGTTTCACACTCCATGTCCATCCTTATGTTGCCGCATTCATCAATCAGGGCGTATTCTCATTGAAACGCCGCTGGCAACTGAAATACGGATTGGGCATTTGCATCATTCCTAACCAGGAAATGGCTTTCCTGCAGTACGAGTTCTACGATGCAAACCGGCAGTTCATCGATATGCAGGAGGAAAACGAAGTGAGCAAGTAAGAAAAGATGCAACTTTCATTAAAAAAGAGAGTTGCATCTTTTTTTTATGTATGGATAATTTTGCCATTTCAAAAAAAATTCATACTTTTGCAGAGTATTACTCACTGAAACTACAAATATCATGGAATTAAATAAGATTCTTCCTACGATTCTACTACTCACAACTATATCCTGTACATTATCCGCACAGCCAACCGTGACAAGCGACACACGATTTGCACGTGGCGCCACTATGGCTTTTGGTCGTATTAAGTCCATTTCGGCTAATGGCGGTCCTGCCATCGCAAAGCGTGGCTTCTGTATTGCTGAGAACCCCAACCCTACTGTTGACGATAGCGTCAGCACAAAAATGCTATCAAGTAATGGCACCATCTATTATTTCGTGAATCTGAAACCATCCACAAAATACTATATGCGCGCCTATGCCACCAATCAGAGTGGTGTAACAGGCTACGGAGATGTTATCAAGTTCTATACCCTGCCCAAGGGAAATGTGACCTACTGGTATAACAACGGAGGTGACGATGCTGCCAACACCCGCATCAACAATGCACTTACCGATGCCTGCAACATTTTCAGTAACCTCACCAGTATCCAGAAGAAGTTCAATGTTGGCTATAGCGCAGGCACTCCCACAGCCGACTGCTATTACGACGATGAGCCCTGGATGAACATGGGTGCCAACTCATCCTATCAGCGCACAGGTACCATCATGCACGAGATGCAGCACGGACTGGGCGTTATCCCCTACACCACCCAATGGAACAAGAACATCCTGCGTTCAGGTCTTAACGGAGACGGCAACGGCACAGGCTACTGGCTGGGCGACCGTGTGTCGGAATTCCTCGATTTCTGGGACAACACCACAGGCTCCCGTCTGAATGGCGACTACCAGCATATGTGGCCCTATGGCATCAATGGTGCCCACGAGGACGACGGTACGCTGAAGACCTATTACGCCAACGCCATGATTGGTCAGGCCCTTGGCGAGGATGGTCTGGAGCACCGTTCCAACACCTTTGCCGAGCCCTGCTACCTCTTCGATCAGGAAGACAACGTGAAATACTACCTGAAGAACGAGTCAGACGAACGTGGTCTCTATACCTCTTACCTCACCCTGACTAATACGGGTGCACTGAAATGGAAGACCATGTCGAGTGCCGAGGTACAGCAAAACGACAGTGCAGCCTGGTATATCACCTTTACCCCTGATAACCAGTACTATCAGTTCCGCAACGTAGCCACAGGCAAGTACCTCACCTATAGCAGCGCCTTCATGCTCATGAACCGTGAGACCATCACCAATGCGGATAATTTCCATCTGATGAAAGGACGCGTTGACGTAGGTTCCGGTAGCCAGTCAACGCGCGGCTATTGGCTGATTCACCCCACGGGCAACCTCACGCCCAACTGTCTGCAGGCTAATGCCAACGGTGCTATTGGCAGCGCTACCTTCAATATTGCCAACACGGCTACTGCCCAGCGCTGGCTCATCCTTACCGCCAGCGAGGCCGAGCAGATTGAGGCTAACCTGGTGGAAGGCATCAAACAGAAGACTACTGATGTTCTCTCACATATCAAGCCATTGGCAGAAGTGCCTCATACCGAACGCATTGAGGGTGCCAACCAGGCCTTTGCCGATGCCATCAGCAGCATCGAGAGCCGTATTGCCAGCAGCAATAACATCACAGAGTTAGGCACACTCACAGACGAGGCAACAGCTGCAGCGCTGAACTTCCTCAGCGGCGTGTCACCCACAGACCTGTCGAAACCCTTCGACCTGTCATACCTGCTGACCAATGCCACCCTCGACTCCAACAGCGACGGATGGTCTGTTGCAGCTACCATCAGTTACGCTTGCGCAGAGTTCTACCAGAAGACCTTCGACTTCAACCAGATTGTCAAGAACCTGCCTGCCGGCAACTATCAGGTCGGCGTACAGGCCTTCCAGCGTCCTGGTTCTGCAGCCGATGCCTATACCGCCTATAACAGTGACAACGACAACGTGACCGTCTTCTTGTATGGCGCTACCAAGGCTAAGAAGATCAAGCAGATATGCGCAGAGATGCAGACCAGGAAACTGGGCGGCAACGAGTCTACCGTTGGCGGCAATAAGTACGTGCCCAACAATATGGAGGCTGCCAGCATCTACTTCAAGAAAGGTCTCTACCAGAACCGTGTCACCACCAGTGTGGCAACCAAGGGAGGCCAGTTGAAGATGGGTCTCCGCACCACAAAGATGGATAATAGCTACTGGGCTATCTTCGATAACTTCCAGCTGTACTACTTCGGAGATGTTGATCCCGACAACCCCACAGGCATTGTGGAACACCAGGTAAAACAGCAGACTGCCGACACCTGGTTTGACATGCAGGGACGACGGATACAGCAGTTGCCCACCCGTAGCGGCCTTTACATCATTGGCGGACGGAAAGTCATCATCAAATAACAACTAACCTGTCAGACCACTAACCGCGCTCTAGTATATATCTAATATATAATATGGTGATAACGTTGAAAATCATATTCTGGCTCTGCCTGGCCCTCGTAGTCTACACCTACGTGGGCTACGGAGCCGTGCTATATATCATCCTGAAAGTCAAGAACATCTTCTTCCGGAGGGAAACAACCCCCATCCTACCCCTTGACCCTCAGCTGCTGCCCGATGTCACGCTGATGATCTGCGCCTACAACGAGGCCGACGTCATCGAGGAGAAGATGCAGAATATCCGGGCACTCAACTATCCACAGGAGAAGCTCTGCGTGATGTGGGTTACCGATGGCAGTAGCGATAACTCCAACGAGATGCTGCAGGCCTACCCAGAAGTTAAATTGGTATTCTCACCCGAACGCAAGGGAAAGGCAGCTGCCATGCAACACGGTCTGCAGGAGAACAAAGCCGAATACGTGATCTTCACCGATGCCAACACCATGCTGAATGCCGATGCCATCCGCGAGATAGTACGCCAGTTCATGAAAAAGAACGTCAGTTGCGTATCTGGCGAGAAGCGCGTGGCAGCCCGTCATGCCGGTCAGGCTACTGCCGAGGGCGAAGGTGTCTACTGGAAATATGAGAGCATGCTGAAGCGTTGGGACAGCGAACTCTATTCTGCCATGGGCGCTGCCGGCGAACTCTTTGCCGTACGCATGAGCCATTATCTCCCTGCTCCCAGCAATGCTCTGCTCGACGACTTCATGATATCCATGCTCATCTTGAAGGACGGCCATCGCATAGCCTATACCAACGAGGCCTATGCTACTGAATACGGTTCTGCCAGCACTGCCGAGGAGTCCAAGCGCAAGCGCCGCATTGCAGCAGGAGGCCTGCAGAGCATCTGGTGGCTGCGCAGCATGATGAATCCCTTTGCCTACCCCAAGGTAGCCTTCCAGTACGTATCCCATCGCGTGCTGCGCTGGAGCATCACCCCCCTGGCCCTGTTTGCCCTGTTCCCCCTGAACCTCCTGTTGCTTTTCGCAAGCGGTTCACTCATCTACCAGTTATTGTTCCTCCTCCAGCTCTTCTTCTACCTGTCAGCTCTCACGGGTCATATCCTGAAAGTCTCAGGTCGCAGAAATAAGTTGCTCTACATACCCTGCTACTTCCTTTTTATGAATCTGAACGTCTTCCTTGGAATAGGCTATCTGATGTCACATAAGGACAGTGGAACATGGGAAAAAGCACGAAGAGGGTAAAAAAACGCAAAAATAAGTAACAATTTCGTGTTTTTCTTTCGTATTTAGAAAAAAATGATTACTTTTGCACATTGAATGTGAATGTTCATGCGATGAATTCAGAAGAAATAACAGCACTTCAGCAAAAAAATTCCGAACTAGCCGAACAACTAGAGTTAGTGAAAATGCAGTTGGACAAAGCCAACCGCAAGCTCAAGGAATATGAAGAAAAGGCCGAAAAGGCCGAAAAAGCGAGCAAGATGAAATCCTTGTTCCTTGCCAACATGTCGCATGAAATTCGCACACCCCTCAACGCTATCGAAGGTTTCTCCCGTGTCATGGTAGAGACAGACTCTCAAGAAGACCGCATGAACTATATGGAGATTATTGAGAGCAATAACAACCGTCTTCTTAGTCTTGTCAACGAGATCCTTGATCTCTCACGCGTTGAGAATGGTGAGATAACCATCAAGAAAGAACCTACGGATTTGAACTATCTGATGAAGAGTATCAAGCAGTTATTCAAATTCCGTTGTCCCGAGACAGTCAGCCTGACGTGGAACAAGCCCGCAAGTCCAGTAAGCATGGAGACCGATGCCAACCGTATCACGCAGGTATTCTCAAACCTTATCTCCAATGCCCTCAAACATACGCCCAAAGGTGTTATCTCCTTTGGCTATGAGTTGCTGAGCGACACGCAGGAGATCCGTTTCTTTGTCAAGGACACAGGTACCGGTATCGACCCCAAGTTTATCGAACACATCTTTGATGCCTACGCTTCTCAGGATGCTGAGCAGCAGCGCGGTTTCGGCCTTGGTCTGGCCCTCTGCCGTATCATTGTAGAGAAGATGGGAGGCACTATTGAAGTAGACTCAACCCTGGGCAAAGGCTCCATCTTCACATTCACCCTGCCTTTCTCAGGTTCTATCAGTGGCGTCGCCGTTACCACCCGTTCAAACAACATGCGCACTCTGCGTGTAAACAACCCCGTCAACCAGGAAGCCCTGAAGACCGTGTTGGTTGTTGAGGATGAGGAGAGCAACTACGAGCTGATACGTATTGTGCTGCAGAAGCGCTATAACCTGATACATGCCCGCAATGGTATTGAAGCCGTGACGATGAACGAGGAAGAGCATCCCGACATCATTCTGATGGACGTCAGAATGCCCGAGATGGACGGTCTCGATGCCACCCGTATCATCAAGGAGGTCAACAACAAGGTGCCCATTATCATCCTCAGTGCCTATGCTTTCCCAGAGAATATCCGTGAGGCAAAAGCAGCCGGTTGCGATGAGTTTATGGCAAAGCCGTTCAATGTAGAAGACCTCATTGAGAAGATTAATCACTTCATTGGATCATAAATTCACCCCCACCAATACATATTATGGGTAAACTGGGCGTTTACAAATACATCTCTTTCATGTTGCTGCTCATCAGCACGCTGATGGCCGTTTTCACACTCTTTGGACTTTTCGGAGGCTCTTCCGACCCTGCCTCAGGTACTGCAATCGCCATGCTGGTCTATGCCCTTCCATATCTGTTGGGGGGTAATGTCATCATGCTGATATACTGGCTCATACGCCGTCACTGGCAGTGGCTGGCCATTCCCGCCGTTCCCCTGCTGTGCGGCATCCCCTATATTGGCACCGTCTATCAGCCAGGCCTGTTCAATGATGGCGAGACAAGTCGTTCCGGAGTCAAGATAGCCACATACAACGTGGCCATGTTTGGCCGAGAGACATCAGGCTTCAAGGCGCTGGATATCCTGGCCGAGATGAAACGTCAGAATGTAGATATCCTCTGTATCCAGGAATATGAGAATGTGAGTGGCGACAAACTCAACTCCGACAGCTACAAAGGCTACTTCCCCTATTCCGCCACAGGTCGCGGCGATATGATCATCTATAGCCGCTATCCCGTAGAGCGTCACGAGACCATCGATTTCGGTCCTACCAACAATAGTGCCATGTGGGCCGACATCAATATCAACAGTCGTATTGTGCGTGTGTTCAACGTCCACCTGGAGACCACCGGTTTCAACAGCGCCCTCCATAACATGGCCAAGAACGAGCTCCAGGGCCGTTCTATCGAGGACAATGCCTTCATCCGCCTTGTCTATGGCAACTATACACGCGGCATGGCTGTACGCGCTCGTCAGGCTGATTTGGTAGCCGACCTCATCCGCACATCCGATTATCCCTGTATTGTCTGTGGTGACTTCAACGACGTGCCCTATTCCTATGTCTATAAGACCATGCTTGGCGACCTCGTCGACGGCTTCAAAGAGTGTGGCGAAGGCATTATGCGCACCTACGATAGTGGTAAGAAGAAAGTGCGTATCGACTATATTTTCCACGACCCCAGCTTAGAGGGTGAATCGTACTACACAAAGGAAATCAATTATTCCGACCACTTCCCCGTATTCATGAAGATAGCCTTTTAAAGGAATCAAGGAGTTAAGACCTCTAGACTATCGTCTTAACTCCTTAACTCCTTAACTCCTTAACTACTTATACTATCTTGAACCTCACCCTGAACGAGCGTTCCTGTTCGTCCCAGTTAGTGCCCAGCATCTCAAACCGTCCTATCTGACTCGTTGAGCGTACGTGTTTACCTATGCACGGACACACATCATAGTCACCTATACGCACCAGTCGGATAGTCTCGCTGGCATCCTCTGGCAATCGGTCCAGCACCACTCCTTCGGGAATGTTATCGCGCGTCACGAACTCAAACTTCACGGGCAGGTCCTCTGCTATCAGTTCGTTCATCCTGCGCTCTATCTCCTTCTCCTCTTGTCGCGAGGGCTTATGATCCAGGTGGAAACTCATCTTGCTCTTCTTTCTCTCCACATGCGCATTATAGCTGCGCCCGCATCCAAAGAGCCTTATCATCGTCTGGTTCAACAGATGCTCCGCCGTATGCGCAGGCGGGAACTCCTCCTTGTTATGCTCGTTCAGAATATAATCTTCCATTGCTATTCAAGCCGTTTTAATCACATCAAGCAAGTCCTTCTGTATCAGCCCGTTAGTAGCCACCACATTGTTGCCCTGCGTAAAATCCACGGTGCCCTCATAGTTGGTCACCATGCCGCCAGCCTCCTTCACTATCAGCGCACCCGCCATAAAGTCCCACTGGCCAATATATTTCTCCGCATAGCCATCATATCGTCCAGAAGCCACATAGCAGAGCGCCATTGCAGCAGAGCCACACATACGGATGCTGCCCACGTTACCATAGAGCTTATCTATCAGATGCTTTATCACAGGCTTATAGGCATCACTGTTGTAAGGCAACTGCAAGCACAGCAGCGCATCCTGAATCTTCTGGTTACTCACGCTCAACTTTAAACTTTCACCTTTCAACTCTACATACGCTCCTCCCCCTTTCCAGGCACAGTAGCACTCATCGTGACACACCTCATAGACCACGCCAATCAGTATCTCCTTGCCTTGCAGCAAGGCGATGCTCACGGCGTATGGCGCATACTGATGGATAAAGTTCGTGGTGCCGTCCAGCGGATCTACCACCCAGGTGAGGGATGAAGGCTGAGGACTGAGAGCAGACTCCTCTCCCATCTTACCTCTTCCTTCTTCCATCTTCGTCGTTCCCTCCTCAGTAATAAATCCTGCCTCGGGCAGCAGCTGTCGCAAAGCACTCACAATCTGCTTTTCCGACCCTTTATCCACATACGACACATAGTCGTGCGCATGCTTACGCTCCACGCTTTCCAAGGAGAATTTTCTTCTCTCCTCCCTGATATAAGCACCCGCCTGCTTCGCTATCTCGCAGACGCCGCGCGTCAATTCCTCTAACATAAAATCTTTATCTTCATCCATTAATCTTCCGATTTTCATGCAAAGGTACAAAAAATCCCACATCTTCCCTCGCTTCTTTCAAAAAAAATGCAAGTTTAAAAGAACATCAGGAACAAGACGCTCGTCTGTTCCTGATGTCCTATCAAATTATCTACTCTCTCGCCAAGGCCCAACCATCGACCAAGGCTATCCAATCCAGTCCTTCCGACCCACATTCTTGGACGCACATCGCAGCACCCAACTTCATCCAGCGGGATGGCTTATCCGAGGGGATGCCCAGGGGCTCATCGGGACCGATGCCCGTGAACCTGCATACATTCTCAATGTACCGCTTGGTGTTGTTCTCATTGGGCGGTGCCCAGCGGTTGATTATCGCCCTGATGGTATACAATCTGTATTCATGGTAGTATGTACGCGTCAACATCTTAAACGCTGCACGCCAGCCATGCTCCATGGTTTCAAACTGACAGAACTGTGGGTCTGTCTGCAAGGCCTTCAAGCCCTGCCACTTATCCTTTGAACGTCTTATATTCAGCGGATTATTATTACGAATTCCTCTTGCAATCATAATTTTCAATTATTTTTTATACTTATCGCTCTTAACATAACTGTAATCTGTAATCTGTGACACATGCTTACGAAACACCCATTGGCGTATCATGTTCTGACAGGATTTGCCTTCATTAGTCAGTCCTTCCTGCCTTCTTACTCGCTTTGCATCCTCAATGGTAAACTCATCGGGCAAAAGTGCCAGCAGACTTCTTGGACCAGGAGAAACCAACCTTGAATCCTCGCCACATTCAGCCTTCCTGATATCATCGCCAAAGAACTGCATCTTACACCACAAGTCGTAATTGAGCGACCAACGGATAAACTCCTCGATAGACTTCTCCCACTTCATGCCATTGGCCACGTACAGCACACAGGCCTTTAGCCACGCTATGACACAAGCACGGTGCGACAAGTTCCAATAGACGTCATTCTGACTCAACTGGGCAAACTCTGCACAGTCCTGCTGCAGTTTCCTGGCCAACTTGTAGGCTTGTTGGCAATCCACTAATCCACGGGCACCTACCAGATTATCAATATATGGTTTCAGCGCTTCTTCAAACTCAGCGTCATACTTGCCATAGACGGGCTGCTCAGCGCCAATCTCCTGCTCAGGAATGGTACAGAAGTTGATACGGCTTATCGGACCGTCGGTCAAGACCTTACGGAAGAATCTCCTGCCCTTGAGTATCGTCGTACACGCGTTCCAGTTGAACCGGCACATAGGACGGGCTGTTACCGATTGCGTTCCGACACGCGTCTGACCAAAGTCGGCATCACTGTCGAATGCCAGACACATCAACTGAAAGTGCTGCTTGCCGTTCTGACCCTTCAACTGTTCAAACAGATCCAGCTCGTTCATCTTCACGTAGACAAAGTGTCCCTCGGCCTCGTCCATGCGCTGCACCAAAGCAGGCTTCGTCATATCAGGGTCTACTATCTGGATAACCAGCCCCTCGGGACGCACCAGTTTGTCTTTGTTGGCACCTTTCTTCATGCAGTCCTTTTTCCATTCAGCCTCGCGCCGCAGGTTCTCCTCATCACGGCGCCTGATGTCGGCCATGATACGCTTCACGGGCTGGTCTATGCAACTCTTACCGCTACCTGTACCTGCCATCAGACAGTTCATCAGCGTGGCCTCATGCTCTGCGTTATCGGTATAGGTGAACCGCACGCCACAGAGATGTGTAGCCAGTGGCGGAAATACCGCATGAGCCACTGCCGCCTTATACATCACAGGCGTCTTCGATGTCAGCAGCTCTATCAGTTTTGGTAGTTTCTTAGGCATCTCAGGCGGTATTGATGGCTGCTGACCTGCTTCCGCGTACTGGGAAGCGTCCCCTACCCCAACTTTCTGCTGCGCCTTGGCATTGATGGCTCTCAGGGCTGTATTCATGAAGCCCTTGTTGGCATCATACTTATCATAGAAATAATCGATAAGGTTCTGGCAATCAGTCGTCTGCGAATAGTTGGGCAACCGCTGGGCAACAACCGCAATCAGCTGTTCCTTGCTCATCAGTTTGGCAACGCCCACCGACAGCACCGACATCAGGTTTGCATGCCAGTTGTGAACGCCCCACACATCCATCTCGTCAGCCTTCAGACCTGCCAGTTCAACGCAGAGGTCAAAGGCTTCCAGCGATACAGAAGATGGCTGCTCCGTTGATGTATGATGGCTGATGTCTGATGTCTGAGTCTCTTCCCTCTTCCCTCTTACATCTTCCATCTTACATCTTCCATCATCCATCTTACATCTTCCATCATCCATCTTACATCTCCCCTCATCCTTCCTCAACGGCCGTCCGTCAACGTCCAGGCCTCGGTTCAGATAGGCCTCACGACGCTCATTGATTTCCTCTTCCGACAGCGGTTCCAGCCAGTGCGAAGAACGGTACACTTCCTCGTCCTGTCCTGTGATGAAGATAAATCTTTCTGGCGTGATACAGCTATCGTCATAGGGCACGTCTATCTCCTTGCAGAACGCCTGCTGCGCCTCCTCGATGGTCATCCCCTTGGGTATGCGTATATAGATATGCACCTTCTTACGGGCAGAATACTCT
>Ga0256406_1001543_pt1 | contig 36517 bp, 30 predicted proteins | sample RumenRJG_03DNA_FD_185986 | JGI IMG/M metagenome (GOLD analysis project Ga0256406, IMG submission 185986) | Bovine rumen microbial communities from Lethbridge, Alberta, Canada - RJG_03 | ecosystem: Host-associated > Mammals > Digestive system > Stomach > Rumen | place: Canada: Alberta | collected...
TGAAGAGTACAAGGTAGATAGGGCAGAGGTGGAAGTGCCGTAAGGCATGGAGCTGACTGTTACTAATCGATCGAAGGCTTGTCTAAAAGAACGATCAAAAGACTCTGTATGAAGTTTTGAAGGTATGTAATTCATATCTTTTTGAATCTTCCTCGATAGCTCAATGGTAGAGCACTCGGCTGTTAACCGAGTTGTTGTAGGTTCGAGCCCTACTCGGGGAGTTTTCTTTTCTAAGGTAAATCTGATGTCCCGGCCCCTTGGTCAAGCGGTTAAGACATCGCCCTTTCACGGCGGTAACATGGGTTCAAATCCCGTAGGGGTCATCTTTTTTACGGACCTTTAGCTCAGTTGGTTAGAGCAACCGGCTCATAACCGGTCGGTCCTGGGTTCGAGTCCCCGAAGGTCCATTTATTTTTTATATTTTTTCTATGAGGCCTGGTGGTTCAGCTGGTTAGAACGCCGCCCTGTCACGGCGGAGGTCGCGGGTTCGAGTCCCGCCCGGGTCGTTTCTCTTGACATTTTCTTAGTCTGTACTAATATATTGGTATGTGCTTGTAGCTCAGCTGGATAGAGCACCTGGCTACGGACCAGGGTGTCGGGGGTTCGAATCCTCTCAGGCACGTTCATCCCCGGATTTTCCGGGGATTTTTTATTTTATCTATATTGAGGAGCGCTTATGTGGAAAATTTTTAATACTGTTTTATCCAATATTGATAATCTGATCTGGGGCTTGCCACTTATGGCACTTATTCTGACCGGTGGTATTTTTCTTAGTATCCGGCTTCGTTTTTTGCAGATTAAAAGACTTCCCCTTGCGCTTAAATGGGTATTTCATAATGAGAAGAATGATAACGGTGAAATTTCAAGTTTTGCCGCTCTTATGACCGCTCTTTCAGCTACCATAGGAACCGGAAATATTGTAGGTGTTGCTACCGCCGTTGTAGCCGGCGGTCCCGGAGCTTTATTCTGGATGATATTTGCTGCTTTTTTTGGTATTGCTACAAAATATTCTGAAGCATTTCTTGCTGTACGTTTCAGAGATTTTGACCCTAAAACCGGACAGACACTTGGCGGACCTTTTTATTATATCGAAAAGGGTATGGGCTCGCGTTTCAAATGGCTTGCAAAGCTCTTTGCATTCTTTGGCGTCTGTGTCGGTCTTTTTGGAATAGGTACATTTTCTCAGGTCAACAGTATTGTTTCAGCCGTAAATAATTTCTTTAATCCAAATAACATTTCAAATGTTCATCTAAAGGGAATAGGGTCTTACAGTACTGTTACTGTTATTTCTTCAATTATACTTGCATCTCTTGTAGCACTTGTCGTCATCGGCGGTTTGCAGCGTATATCTAAAGTTGCTTCTTTTGTGGTTCCTTTTATGGCAGTCCTTTATATTGTTCTCACAGTTATTATTCTTATTTTAAATATAAAAGCTCTTCCGTCAGCTTTCGGCCAGATAATATCCGGCGCTTTTAATCCACGTGCTGTCACGGGAGGCGCTGTTGGTTCAGTATTTGTCGCAATGCAGAAGGGAATTGCAAGAGGTATCTTTTCAAATGAGGCAGGTCTCGGATCAGCTCCGATTGCTGCTGCCACAGCTCAGACCAAGGAACCTGTAAGACAGGGTCTCGTATCTATGACAGGAACATTTATTGATACTATTGTTATCTGCAATATGACAGGTCTTTCTATTGTACTTACAGGAGCTTGGAAGATTCCTGGTCTTGAAGGTGTAGCTGTGACTACCTATGCATTTAAGCATGCTCTTCCTTTTTCACATCAGATATCTGCATTTCTTTTAATGATTTGTCTTATTTTCTTTGCATTTACTACTATTCTTGGCTGGAGCTTTTATTCCGAACGCTGTCTTTCCTATCTTACAGGAGGGAAGAAGACTGCGCTTAATATTTTCCGCTGGCTTTATATCATCGCTGTATTCATAGGACCTTATATGACTGTAAAAGCAGTATGGACGATAGCTGATATATTTAACGGATGCATGGCTATTCCAAATATGATCGCGCTTTTTGCTTTGTCTTCAATTACCGCTCATGAGACAAAGAAGTTCTTTGATGAGAAGAAACATCTGACGGCAGAATAATATTGTAGAATAAAAAATATCGCACTCTTTCGGCTGGTTCTTTTTTATTGAACTTTATCAGAAAGAGTGCGTTTTTGTATTAAAATTTTTTTTATCTTTTTTCATGCGTTTAATTTAGAATATTTATCCTGGTAGAAACGGTGTTCCTTCAGAACGTCTATTCTGCTGACGGGCTCAGGTCTTGCGCCTGCCTTTAAAAGCAGACCTGCGAGGGCATTCTTTTCAATAACATAAGCAAAAGCAGATGCGTCATCATAGTTTTTTGCAGAAATCAATGCGCCTTTTCCCTGAATAAGCACGGCACCGTTTTTGTCGATACATTTTTGAATACTGTTTTGTGAAGCACCATGACCGAGAGTCTTTATTGACTGTCCTGCCATCTGCGCGAAATCATCTATATATGCAAAGAGGTCAGATTTAGTGTTTGCATACTTTACTGTTGCAGGCATGGCGGATTCCAGGACTACATCATTATCGGTTCTTTTGTATTTATCCGTTTCTTTAATAAACTTATTCAGATCATGCACGTCATAGCTTTTGTCCGGTGCCATATCTTCGGCGATTATGAAGTAAAGTTCACGGGATATATCCTCAAGTTTTTGGACTTTTTTGAATGCGTCTGCGTAATCCTTACCGATGGAGATGACACCATGATTCCTGAGCAGGAATGTCTCTGCCTTCGGGTATCTCTCAATCTCATACAAAAGATTTTCAGCAAGTCTTCTTGTACAGGAGCGGGCGTATCTTGTAACGGGGACTATTGTGCCGAGCAGAGGTATATATCCCCCTTCATCCTTGTCTTCGAAGAAATTGATCTCCTGCCCCATGGTTCCGAATGCAGTGGCAAAATTCTGATGTGTATGAATTACAAATCCGGCGTCTTTACGAGCCTTGTAGATATAGTCATGGGCTGCGATCTCGCTTGACGGCTTTACATTCCCATCGTATGACATATCATCAATATTTACAGTCACAATGTCTGATAAGGTCAGACTGTCATAGTCTCGACCGCTTGGCGTTATCATAAATCTTTTCTCATCGAGTCTTGCGCTGATGTTGCCCCAGGTTCTTACAATGAGCCCTTCTTCTTTCAGTTTTTTCCCGGCTTCAATAATCTGAGATGCAATATTTTCCATTTCGCCTGTCATAAATATTTTTCCTTTTCATGGTTTAAGTAAAATCGGATGGCTGCAGGGTTTATTTTCCGTTTGATCCGGCTTCCCTGCGTCTATTTTAATAATATTCCGATGATTGCAGAGTTAATGCAAAAAATAATTTTCAAGATATGCATCCCGCTAATTTTAAGGCTAAGCGGGCTTTTCTGTCAAATAAAAAGAACTGCCGCTTTCGCGACAGCTCTTCCGGAAATATTTTGATTATTTGATCTCGTAGATCCAGCCCTCAGGTGCCGGGAGGCGTCCCATCTGGATGCCTGTAAGAGTATCATAAAGTTTACGGGTGGCAGGACCCATCTCTTCCATACCGGCTTTGATATGGATAATATTTCCATGATCATTTATCTGTCCGACAGGAGAGATAACGGCTGCTGTGCCGCACAGACCCATCTCATCGAATTCGCCCTCGGCAACTTCGCGGAAGAATACCTCGCGGTGCTCGACCTTCATACCAAGAATATTCTCTGCTATATAGCAGATGGATCTTCTGGTGATGGAGGGAAGGATTGAATCTGATTTAGGGGTAACGAGCGTCTTTCCGTTGTCCTTTATAAAGATAATGTTGGCGCCGCCTGTCTCCTCGACCTTGGTCCTTGTAGCAGGATCAAGATACATATTCTCGTTGAAGCCGTTGCGGTGTGCTTCCATAATGGGATGAAGCGACATGGCATAGTTCAGACCTGCCTTGATTCCGCCTGTTCCATGAGGAGCTGCGCGGTCGAAATCCGGGATCGTTACTTCAACCGGCTTCATTCCGCCCTTGAAATAAGGACCTACAGGTGTGACAAGAATACGGAACATGTATTCATCAGCAGGTTTTACGCCTATTACCGGATTAAATCCGAACATATAAGGACGAATATAGAGGGTAGCACCGGATCCGTAAGGAGGTACCCAGTCCTTATTTGCTTTTACGACCTTCTCGACAGCATCTACGAAACGATCCTCAGGGAACGGCGGCATCTCGAGACGCAGGCATGAATCATGCATTCTCTTGGCATTCATATCCGGCCTGAAGCAGACTATACGTCCATCCTCTGTAGTATAAGCTTTCAGACCTTCAAAACAGGACTGAGAATACTGCAGAACGCCGGAGCATTCGCTGATGGTTACGGTGTGGTCTTTGGTAAGTTCTCCATCATCCCACTTACCATCCTTGTACATTGAGACATAACTGTAGTCAGTCTCTCTGTAGTTGAAGTCAAGACTCTTCCAATCAATATCTTTTGGTGACATTTTAGTTCCTCCTGTTGAAAAAACCTCATTCAAAATATGAATTTTATTCATTATACACCTTTAATGAATAAGTGCCACAAAAAAATTGCAGCTCCGTCAGCAGGGAAGGACATTAAGTCATAAAACAAATACAGTATCAAAGTTCAAATCGCGTGTAATCGAAAAAGAGCGGCAAGTGATATTTTTTGGTGATCATATCTTAACATATTCAAAACATACTGTTGATATTACGTCAGGATTAATGTAAAATAGACCGAGTGAGTATTCGTTTAGAATGACTTCGCTTTTTAGCGGGGCAATAGTAATTGCAGAAATAAGGAGGAAATATTCATATGGTATCAGCTGGCGATTTTAAGAATGGTCTGACCATTGAATGGGATGGCAAGATCTGGCAGATCGTAGAGTTCCAGCATGTCAAACCCGGTAAGGGCGCGGCATTTGTTCGTACAAAGCTTAAGAATATCGTTGACGGCGGCGTCAGAGAGACAACTTTCAGACCTACCGAGAAATTCCAGACTGCTCATATCGACAGGAAGGATTATCAGTATCTTTACAAGGATGGAGACACATATTTCTTCATGGATACCGAGACGTATGATCAGCTGTCGCTTACAGCAGACGAGGTGGGAGATACACTTCAGTTCGTAAAGGAAAATGAGATCGTAAAGCTTGATTCTTATAACGGACAGGTCTTCGCGGTTGAGCCTCCTCTTTTTGTGGAGCTTGAGATCACAGAGACAGAGCCGGGCGTAAAGGGCAATACAGCTACCAACGCTACAAAGCCTGCTACAGTAGAGACAGGAGCACAGGTATTCGTACCTCTCTTTGTAAATACCGGAGACAAGATAAAGATCGACACCAGGACAGGAGAGTACCTTTCCCGCGTCTGATCGCGCTGATGGTGAGGATAATAAAAAGGAGCGGCTCGAAAAGGGCTGCTCCTTTTTTTCTGCAAAAAATCGGTCTCATTAATTTTTTCTGAGGAGAATAGTCTGATATGGCTCGACGAGACCGTTAAAGATCCTGTCGCTTAAAAGTTCCTTATAACCCTCGTATTCCTTCTCACTTGTCTCGTCTCCTGTCGTATGGAAAATAAGTATCTCTCCGCTTTTCAGGAAAAACTTCATGAAATTTTTCTCATCATCAGCTGAGACTGATGAATAATTTCCTGCAGTAATATCATGAATAGTATGTCTGAAATAGGTAAGACGCTGGTACCAACGGTAAATATCCATATCGGCTCTATTGTCCCAGTACATTCCGCGTCTGTTATCAGGATCCATGCCTCCTTCCATTCCGACTTCATCACCATAGTAGATAAATGGAGTGCCGGGCAGGAGCATCTGCAGAGAAGCAGCCAGCATAAGTCTCCTCTTGTCATTTTCTGCCATGGTGAGAAAGCGAGGTGTGTCATGGCTGTCTATAAGGTTCCATAGAACCGGGATGACTGCGCTTTGATAATTGCCCTTTAAAAAGGCAAGCTCGGACATAAATTCCGAAGGCCGGAGACAGCCTCCGCAAAGCATCGATGTAGTGGCTTTATAAAATGTGTAATTCATAACAGAATCCCATTCGTCACCCATCAGAAAATCCGGCGCAAAGTGCCAGACTTCACCGACCAGCAGCGCATCTTTATTTTCTGCTTTGATCCGGGTCCGGAGTTTTTTCCAGAAGCTGTGTGAGATTTCGTCTCCCACATCGAGACGCCAGCCGTCTATATGAAAATTTCTGATGTAATGGAGGCAGACGTCTGTAATATAATCAGCCACTTCAGGATTTTCCACGCGAAGCTTCGGCATACCTCCGAAATAGGCAAATGACTGATATCCGGGCAGGGATGATTCTGATCCGTAATCGGAAGGATCTCCGTCTATATAATACCAGTCAAAGTATTTTGACTTGCGGCCTTTCTCGATTATATCCCTGAATGCGAAGAATTTCGTAGATGTATGGTTAAATACACCGTCAAGGATAACTTTCATACCCATGGAATGGGATGCTTCAACCAGGTTTTTAAGGTCATTGTCATTTCCGAATGAAGGATCTATGCAATAGTAATCAATAGTGTCATATTTATGAGCTGTATCGGACCTGAAGATGGGCGTCATATATATGCAGTCGCATCCGAGTTCTTTCAGATAACCGAGCTTTGAAATAATGCCGGAGAGGTTTCCCATAAGATCTGTTTCGTTTGTTACGGGAGTCTGATACCATTTCTCATCCGGGACATTCTTTGTGGTAGCAAATCTTGAAGGGAAAATCTGGTAGACTACAGCATTTTTTGCCCAGTCAGGTATGCAAAAGGTCTGCGCGCGCCTTGAGATAAGCGGACAGTCGAACATATCCTCGACCTCGCCAGGTCTGTTTGTAAAGAACCAGCTGTCTCCATAATAGATTTTTGCTCCGGCGCAGTCAGTGATCTCAAAGAAATACCGAAGACAAAGCATTCTGGGATTTCCTGCGTCTGTCATATCTACCGGCAGCTTCACGGCAAAATAGTCATGTGCGAAGTCGCCGCCGATGTGGGTCATTTTATAAGAGGACGAGGTGTCTCTTAACTCTATTGGGATATATTTATCCCTGGTATGAAGAATTACCGATGTGACGTCATGCCGCGCAGTGCGGATCCTTATATAGAGACGTCCGTCCTCCAGAAAGAAAGCGTCGTGCTGGTCGGCAAGATGTGAAATTCCTGAATAAATCATTTAAAAACCTTCTCTTTAATTAAAACCTTCAAATTTTCAATGGATCTACACCGCAGTTACCATTTCTTTGATGAAAATCGTAAATCCGAAAAGCCGTTTACCGGATGATGGTATCATGGATTTATCGAAAATTGCACTAAAAAATAAAAGACGGGGTAATTGTATTTCGAAAAGAACATAAAAAATAAAGAGAAAGAAGATTTTTTACGGAATAATAATATAGAGACATATTTATTAGAAAGGAAAAGTATGCTGATCCGTGAACAGATAGAGGAGATGGAAGCAAGAGCATATTCTCCCTATGCGACTTTGTCGCAGAACTCAAAGGGCAGGGACGTCTATGAACCGGAAGACGACATAAGACCGCTCTTCCAGAGAGACAGGGACAGGATATTGCACTGCAAGGCTTTCAGGCGGTTAAAAAACAAGACTCAGGTTTTTCTGACGCCGAAGGGCGATCATTACAGAACCAGGCTTTCACATACTCTTGAAGTGTCTCAGATTGCCCGGACCATAGCGAAGGCTCTGAGGCTGAATGAGGATCTGACCGAAGCCATTGCGCTTGGACATGATCTGGGGCATACTCCTTTTGGCCATGCCGGCGAGCGGACCCTGAACGACATAGTGAAAGGCGGTTTCCGCCACAATGAACAGTCTGTGCGAATAGTCGAGAAGCTGGAAAAAGACGGCAAAGGCTTGAATCTCACCTGGGAAGTTCGTGACGGGATAAGAAATCATGAGCTCCATCTGCATCCCGCCACACCTGAGGGGCAGTGCGTGAGGATAGCTGATAAGATAGCATATGTAAATTCGGATATTGATGATTCTATCAGAGCCGAGATCCTGAAGGAATCAGACATACCGAAAGACATCACGGATATTCTCGGACATTCTACAAACGAGAGACTGAAGACGCTTATTCATGATGTAGTAATTCATTCAATAGATTCGAGAGAGCTTCATATGTCAAAAGAGATATACGATGCCCTCCTCATGCTCCGACAGTTCCTCTTCAAGTCAGTATATACAAATCCGACGGCAAAGGGAGAAGAAGTAAAGGCTGACCGGATGCTGAGGGAATTATTCAGATTTTATATGGATAACATAGATGACATACCGCCGAAGTACAGGCGGATGATCACGGTATCAAATGAACCCGAAGACCGGGTGGTGGCTGATTATATTTCCGGCATGACGGATCAGTATGCAGTTACCAAATTTAATGAATGCTTCATGCCTGAGGCATGGAGCGTGGACGGATATTGACAGAGGGATGAAATGCCTTATTATTCAAACAATATACTTGATGAGATACGCTCAAGGATAAATATATATGATCTGGTGTCAAGATACGTTTCTCTGAAAAAGCGCGGAAGTAATTATTTCGGGCTTTGCCCTTTCCATAATGAAAAGACTCCGTCATTTTCAGTTAATCCCGAAAAGGGCATATACAAGTGCTTCGGCTGCGGAAAAGGCGGCGATATATTCAGTTTTCTTATGGAAGAGGAAAATCTGACCTTCCCGGAAGCTGTGCGATCACTCGCGGGTGAATGCGGAGTGGAGCTTCCGACAGTGAGACAGTCCTACGAGAACAAAGAAAAGGATGGGATAGAGTCCCAGCTTCTGGCGGTTTACCGTGATGCAGCAGTATATTATTTCAGGAATCTGCAGACTGAAGAAGGCATGAGAGCTTATAATTATTTCAGGGGAAGGGGTCTTACCGACGAGACTATTGTCAAGTGGGGACTTGGTGCAGCCGAGAGGAAATCTGACGGTCTCTATACTTTTCTCTCAAAAAAGTACTCTAATAAGATTATAGAAATGAGTAAGCTTTGCAAATACGATGAGAAAAACGGCTGGCATGATATGTTCTGGAACAGAGCCATGTTTCCAATCATAAATACGGGAAAAAGGGTGATAGCCTTCGGCGGCAGGGTGATGGGAGACGGGACTCCTAAATATGTAAATTCTCCGGAGACTCTTATTTTTAATAAAAGTAAGACCTGGTTCGGCCTGAATATTGCCAGATCGACCCATAAAGACGGATTCATATTATGCGAAGGATATATGGATGTGATCCAGATGCATCAGGCGGGATTTGACAATACCATTGCATCTCTCGGTACTTCCATGACCGTCGAGCATGCTGATGTGCTGAAGGATTATGCGTCTAAGAAAGGAAGGGAAAAGAATGTCTATTTATCCTATGATTCTGACGGAGCCGGGGTGAGGGCGGCTCTCAGGAATATAGATATTTTCCGTACCAGAGGCATCTATCCCAAAGTCATAAACTTAAAGCCTTATAAGGATCCGGATGAATTCATAAAAGCTGAAGGCGCCGAAGAATATCAGAAGAGAGTGGATAATGCCGAGAACTGTTATCTTTATTCCATAAGGATGAGAAAGAAAAACTACAATCTGAAAGATCCCGGAGGTCTGACGCTTTTTCAGAGAATGATGGCGGACGATATGGTGCTATGGTTCGATGATAATCTGGAACGCATGAATTATGTGAAGGTGCTTTGCAAAGAGTATGATATGCCGGAAGATGATTTTCTTGCTTTAATAAGAAAAGAGGCTGCACGCGGAATAAAAAAGAGAAGTAATGATCCGTTCTCGCCTGAGAAGAAATCGGATCCCGTAGTAAGGAAGGGAAAAAAGTCAGCCGTCTCTACAGGCACCAGAGAATCGGAAAGGCTCCTTCTCATGTGGATGGCTGACAGGCAGGATATATTTGATGCGGTAGCTGATTACATAACGCCTCAGAATTTCCCCGAAGGAGTCAGGCGGAAGATCGCCGAAAGGATATTTTCGGACAGAAAAGAAGGCAGAGGCACCGAACCGGTAAGGCTTCTGGATATGTTTGAAGAACCTGAGGATAGACAGGAGGCGTCAGACTTTCTGGAACTTGAAAAGAGCAGTATTCCTGATGACATAAGAGACTGGAACAAGGCAATAAGTGAGACGCTTATCTCGATACTTAAAAATTCCGAAAGCCGGGATAAACCGGAGCCATCGTTTAAAGATACGATCGAGCGCAAGAAAAAGTATGAGGAAATATCAAAACATGTATTTCTGAAAATGTAATATGATCCGGATTACTGATAATAGATGATCAAAGCGTCAAAAAACATTTTGACACTGTATTCATAAAAAATGTAAGGAGAAAGATATGGCTGAGAAGAACATCAAGGCAACAGAAGAGACAAAGGCAAAGTCAAAAAAGAAAACCGAGAGCAAGGCAAAGACGGAAGAAACAAAAAAAACCGAGAGAAAGGCAAAGTCAGAAGAGACTAAGAACACAGGGAGCAAGACAAAGTCAGAAGAGACTAAGACCACAGGAAGCAAGGCAAAGACAGCCGGCTCTAAAAAATCTGTGAGCAAGCCCAAGGCAATGTCTGAATCTAAAAAAACCGATAGCTCTGACAAGGCGGTTTTGGATGAAAAAGAAGCTGACACTAAGGCAAAGACAGAAGCTGGAGAAAAGAAGCCTGATAAGGCGGAGATGGACAAGCGGCTTGACGGCCTTTTAAAGATTGCGAAGAAGCATGGTAATTCACTGTCATACCAGCAGATCTCGAGTGCTTTTGAGGGTGTGCGGCTGGGAAATGAGCAGTATGATTATATGCTGGCTTTCCTTGACAAGCACAATATCAACATGACAAAAGACGATATATCCGTTGATGATATCGATGATGACGATGTAGTAATAACGGAAGAAGATGAGGCAGACGCAGCCAATATCGATATTTCCATCCCTGATGGAATATCGGTGGAGGATCCCGTCAGAATGTATCTGAAAGAGATCGGTAAAGTGCCTCTTCTCTCTGCTGATGAGGAGATCGAGCTTGCCAAGAGGATGGAAAAAGGCGACGAGGACGCAAAGCACAGGCTTGAGGAGGCAAACTTAAGGCTGGTCGTCTCTATTGCAAAACGCTATGTAGGCAGGGGCATGCTGTTTCTGGATCTTATCCAGGAGGGTAATCTCGGATTGATAAAGGCTGTCGAAAAATTCGATTACCGCAAAGGATATAAATTTTCAACGTATGCCACCTGGTGGATAAGACAGGCAATAACGAGAGCCATCGCCGACCAGGCTCGTACCATAAGAATCCCGGTCCATATGGTTGAGACAATAAATAAACAGGTCAGAGTATCCCGTCAGCTCCTCCAGGAGCTCGGACGTGAGCCTAAACCTGAGGAAATCGCAGAGCGCATGGGAACGGATGTAGAGCGTGTGAGAGAAATATTAAAAATTTCACAGGAACCGGTTTCTCTTGAGACACCCATAGGAGAAGAAGAGGATTCACATCTTGGCGATTTCATTCAGGATGAGAATGCACCCGTGCCTGCTGATGCTGCTACATTTACACTTCTTCACGAGCAGCTGTCTGAGGTGCTTAATACTTTGACTCCCCGTGAAAAGAAGGTGCTTGTCCTTCGCTTTGGCCTGGAGGACGGAAGAAACAGGACGCTTGAGGAAGTCGGCAAGGAATTCAATGTGACAAGGGAACGTATACGTCAGATCGAGGCAAAGGCTTTGAGAAAACTTCGTCATCCCAGCCGCTCCAGAAAACTCAGAGATTATCTGGAGTGATATGGCATGAGACGGGAAAGCTCTTTTGATGCCGGGTCACATCTGTCAAAGCGAATGAGAGTTATAGCGGATATGGTGAGACCGGGCTCTGTTCCCGCAGATATCGGGACAGACCATGGCTGGCTCCCTGTGTATTTATTACAGACAGGGAAGTGCAGCCGGGCTCTGGCCATGGACTTAAGACCCGGCCCTCTTGAGCGGGCAAAGTCGCATGTGGATGAGGCAGGTCTTTCATCAAAGATAATATTAAGGCTGTCTGACGGAATGGATGAGCTGAAAAGCGGCGAAGCTGACGGTCTGATAATATCAGGCATGGGCGGGAATGTGATGAGAAATATTGTTTCGAAAGGACTTTCCCGAGGCCTTTTTGGAATTGATAAAATAAGAGATGCTGTATTCCAGCCCCAGTCAGATATGCGGGGATTCTTCAGATATATTGTGTCAAATGGATTTGTCATAAGAAAAGAGTCGATAATTTTTGAGGATGGCAAATATTATTTCTTCGCTTATTCTGTATTCGATCCGGATGAAGCAAAGTCAGGCAGGATGTATGGATATCTTATGGCAGAAGAAGGACATCCTCTGTTCAGGGAATATCTTATAAGACGCGAGAGAACCGTGAAAAAGATACTTTCTGACATAGGGATGGCCTCGGATGAAAATACCGGCGCTATGGCGAGAAAGGAAAAATTTTTATCTGAACTTTTGGAAATAAGAAAACTGATGGATATATATAACAAGGAGGGAGATCAAAATGAATGTTGGGAAGCTTAGAAATCTGCTGAATGATCTGGTGCCTGAATCGACTCAGCTGGACTGGGATAATTCCGGCTTTCTGGTCGGTGATTCCGGGTGGGACGCCACACGCGCCTATATAGCGCTTGACTGTACGGATGAGGTCATAAGCCGCGCCATAGATTCAGAGTCGAATGTGATAATTACGCATCATCCTCTGATCTTTGATCCGCTTTACAAGGTGAATGATTCCGATTATGTAGGAAAGAGGGTTCTCCGGCTGATTGAAAACAGGATAGCTCTTATATCGCTTCATACAAATTTTGATAAAAGCGGAATGAGATCAGCAATAGACGCGAAAATGGGACTTGCGGCTACGGATATTCTGGATCCTGCAGACGGCATTGGAAGTTATTCAAGTCTCGGACCAAACCAGTATGCCATGCCGAATAACACGACGCTGCTGGAATACGCGTCTTTTGTCAAGAGATCGTTCGGACTCACCCATGTACTTGTTTATGGAAACAGGGATCATAAGGTCACCCGCGTGGCTGTATGCGGAGGTTCGGGAAAGAGCGAGGTCGAAAACGCCATCAAATCCGGCGCTGATGTATATGTGACCGGAGATATAGATCACCATACGGCGCTCGATTGCGTGGAAAAAGGACTTGCCGTGATAGACGCAGGCCATTACGGTCTGGAACATGTCTTTATTGATTATATTGCTGATCATCTGTCGGCAGTAACAGGCGAGCTCGATATAATAAAGGACCCCTATGAGGAGCCCGGACTTTTGATCTGACAGGGGAAAATTATGAATAATGATCTGCATCTTACTGTTAAAAATAAAGAATATATTCTGCCTGCCGGCTCGGTCTATTATGACCTTGCAAAGGCAGCGCAGGACGATTTCCCGGATGATATCGTACTTGCTTTGAAGGACAACCATCTGGCCGAGCTTTCGAGAAAGATACCGGGTGACGGCAATGTGGAGCTCATCACAACGAGTGATCCTGATGGCCGGCGAGCCTACAGGAGAAGTGTGGTGTTTTTAATGCAGGCAGCGGCAGCAGGACTTTATCCGGACGATAAGCCGGATATCCATGTCATGTATTCTCTGGGACAGGGTTATTTCTGTCTTCTTTATCTGAATGGACAGCTTGTGGATGCTGATGGTGAGTTTATCGAAAGACTCGACTCTGAGATGAGAAAGATTGCTGAGAAAGGCTGCGGAATCAGGAAATACACTGTGTCTACAGGCGACGCAAGAGAGATGTTTAAAAAGACCGGACTTCAGGGAAAAGAACGGCTTTTAAAGTACAGGGCAAGCTCTAATATCAATTTGTATGAGCTGAACGGATTCAGCGATTATTACTATGGATACATGGTTCCGTCGGCTTCATATCTTAAATATTTCTCGCTCAGGACTTATGATAACGGTTTTATGCTGCTTTTTCCGGATCAGGACAGCAGAAAGGTGGCTCCTTTCCATCCGTCTCACAAACTATTCCAGATAGAAAAAAATTCGTCAGAATGGGGCGACATGATGGGTATAGGCACTGTCGGCGAGCTGAATGATGCCATTTCCCGAGGCGGCTCTAAGCGGATCATCCTGATGCAGGAGGCACTGATGGAGCAGAAAATCGGGGCTCTGGCTGAAAAAATAGCGCGAAGTCATGACAGAAAATTTGTCCTTATTGCAGGTCCTTCGTCTTCAGGAAAGACTACATTTTCATACAGGCTTTCCATACAGCTGAGAGCCCAGGGACTGAATCCACATCCACTGTCTCTTGATGATTATTACAGGGACCGCGACAAGTGCCCGGTCGATCCGGTGACGGGTGAGGTGGATCTGGAATCTATTGACTGCCTGGACACGGAGCTTTTTAATCATGATATGAACAGCCTTCTTTTGGGAGAGGAGGTGTCTCTGCCCACATTCAATTTCAAGACGCAGAGAAGAGAATACCACGGCAGGAAGATGAAGCTGACTTCGAATGACATCATAGTTATCGAGGGTATTCACGGGCTTAATGACAAAATGACATTCATGATCCCGCCGGAATCCAAATACAGGATATATATATCCGCCCTGACGCAGCTGTCAATCGATGAACATAATCCGCTGCCGACAACTGACGGCAGATTGATAAGAAGAATAGTCAGAGATTCAAGAACCAGGGGCACGTCAGCTGCAGAGACACTCAGCCGGTGGAAGAGCGTGAGAGAAGGCGAGGAGAAGAATATCTTTCCTTTTCAGGAGAGTGCCGATACAATGTTTAATTCCGCGCTGATCTATGAGATGGCGGTATTGAAACTGTATGCTCTGCCCGAACTCTACGCGATCGATGAAACCTGTCCGGAATTTCCGGAGGCGAAGCGGTTGATTAAATTATTGAATTATTTTCTGCCGGTGCCGCCGGAGAGTATTTCGAATACGTCGCTTTTAAGGGAATTCATTGGAGGATCGGTGCTTAACGTGTGAGCGGTCAGATTTTTCCAAGGAGTTTCCGCTTGTCTTTTCTCTCAGCTTTACACTATATGCCTTCAGCAGCCAATAAGAATCGCCGGGTGCAAAGTTGACCGAAAATAAATAATATGCTACTAAACATGAATAATAATACAGAAAACTTTAATAGATCAAAAAGTTTACAATAACGACTAAATAATAGAGTATATACTATTTTCACCCGCCATCGAAACAGAAACTCTCGTTTCGAAAACTATTGACTTATTTCGAGAAAGGAATATAATCAAGATGTAATCGATAGAAAGAGGGAGCGTGCTATGAGGGTGTTAATAGCAGATACCAGCAGGCTGAATATAAGGATAATGGAGAAGATGTTCGAAGGGTCCGGCGTAAGATTCGATTCGGCATCTGACGGAGCTGAAGCTATGAGGCTTGTGCTGAAAAACGATTACAGCATTGCTTTTATTTCGGACAAGCTGAATGAAATTAGCGGATGCGAGCTGATGAGACGCATGAGAGAGACTCTTCTCTCGCGCTCGCTCCATGAGCCTGAATTTGTCGCCATGTCGATGAACCCAAACGGCATGATTGAGAGAAGATATCTTGAAGCGGGATTTGACGGATATCTTCACAAGCCGTTTTTGAAGAACAGACTCTGGGATGTTATTGATGCCGTCATGACGGAAGCTATGGGCTGCGGATGGAGAGAGACAGCAGGGCTTTCGGGACAGGATGGCAGAGTTCTGACTGAGAATATGGCGGAGGCTGAGGACGAAAAGAACGAGAACATAGCCTGACAGAAATCTGGGAGGATTTTCGGAGCGCATGGACTTTTTACAGGTCTATGCGCTTTTTTATGTTATAATCATAGATGAGCAGCAAGAGATTTTTTTGATGCCTGTATCGAGGATAAGCAAGAGGAGAGATTTGAAGTTTATCAGCGACAGGATCGTTTATGAAGTATATATAGTAGCGCAGATGATTTTGGGATTTTTGTATGAGTGAAAATATTTTTGAGATTTTGGCATCAGTAACTTTGAAGAAGGGCGAAGGCCGCACCATAAAGTCCGGCGGAGACTGGATATATGATAACGAGATCGATTTTGTCGAAAAGTCTTTGCATTTCGAAAACGGCGGAATGGTGCGGGTGAATGACTTTGACGGCTACTTCATGGGCTATGGATTTATAAATTTAAATTCCAAGATAAGAGTCCGTATGATGAAACGCTATGACGAGACACCTGTAGACAGTGAATACATAAAAAATCTCCTGACATCAGCCTGGCAGCTCAGGAAGGCTGTAACTGACATATCCTGCTGCAGGATCGTTTTTGGTGAAGCTGACGGTATTCCTGGATTTGTGGCGGACAAGTATGAAGACGTGATCGTATTTGAGTCTCTGGCTCTGGGAACTGACCGACTGAAAGACATTATTCTTGAAGATCTTGTAGATATACTGTCGATGGATGGAATAAAGATCAACAGGATCTTTGAACGAAGCAATGCTCCTGTCCGCAAAAAGGAAGGAATGGCTCCGTCAACCGGATGGTACTGGCTGAGACCTGATACCAATCCGTCCTGGGATGCCGGGAAGCAGATGACCGCGGAACACGAGGACTATGTCCGGACAAATGCGGATCATGAGGATTTTGATCCTCTGTCTCATGTAATAATAAAGGAAAACGGCGTAAGATATGATGTGGATGTGAGAGACGGTCAGAAGACAGGCTTTTTCCTTGACCAGAAATACAACAGACTGTCCGTTCAGAATCTGGTGCGGCGGCTTACGGATAATGGCCTTCGCGGGATGAGCGTGCTCGACTGCTTCACTCATATGGGCACATTTGCGCTAAATGCGGCTTTGGGCGGCGCTGATTTTGTGACGGGAGTGGATATATCGGAACTGGCCATTCGCCAGGCCAGAAAAAACGCCGAGCTTAATAATCTGTCAGACAGGACGGAATTTGTGACAGCTGATGTGCTGGATTACCTGCCTTCACTGATTGACATGGGCAGAAGCTACGATATGGTCATACTTGATCCGCCGGCTTTCACTAAATCCAGGACAGCCACAAGGCATGCCATAAACGGTTACCGGGAGATAAATACCAGGGGCATGAAACTTGTGAAGACAGGAGGATATCTGGTGACTGCCAGCTGCTCTCACTTTATGACCAGGGATCTTTTTGAAAAGGTGATATATGAATCGGCGAGAGCATCTCATGTGACGCTCCAGCGGCTGGAGTTCAGGCAGCAGGCGCCTGACCACCCTGTAAAAGTGTGCGCGGATGAAAATTCGGACTATCTTAAATTCTATATTTTCAGGGTGCTTAGAGCATAATTTGGGAGGAGAATGCATGAAAGATTTCATTCAGAAGCACAGGAAAATTCTAATCATAATCTTAATCGTTTTCGCTGTTGCGGTATGTCTTACGGGCTTTCTTATAAGCAGAAAGAGTGCAGGGAAAAAAGACAGGACAGAGACCGGCGCAAGCCGGATAAAAGAGTCACAGGTTTCTAAAAAGGAAAAATCGTCTTCATCGACTGAAACAAATGGACTTTTTCTTACCGTAACTATCGCAAATACCTGGAATGACGGAGGAGAGAGTGCTTATCAGCTGTCGGGAGACCTCTGGAACAAGACGGGCAGCGGGCTTTCATCGTGGCATGCCATAATTGACTGCGGGCAGGATGTATCACTGAAGAACGCCTGGAACTGTACGGCAGCAGCTGACAATAACAAGCTCGAACTAAAAAACGCCGACTACAATGCTTCTGTTTCAGACGGCGCTCATATTACTGATATCGGGATGATCGTGCAGTCGTCCGGCTCTCTTGATAACATTGCGGGAATGTACAGCCTGGATAAAAGCGGCAATGCAAAAAAACTTACGGATGATGAAAAGGCAGCCGTTACCGGAGCGGTGAAAACAGGAAATTCTGACGACAAGACTTCCGGGGAGAAGAATAAAAAGACAGAAGAAAAAATAAACAAGAAGAAAGAGAAGGTAAATGCTTCAAATGGCAAGTCAGGCACTCCATACGGGGATCACGGCACGTTATCGTTGAAGGGCGTGGATCTTCTTGATAAATCAGGGCGGCCTTATCAGCTTAAAGGAGTATCGACGCACGGACTTCAATGGTTCCCTCAGTATGTAAACGAAGACGCATTCAGGACTTTGAGGGATGACTGGGGTGCAAATGTAGTAAGACTGGCTATGTATACCGGAGAGGGCGGATATGTGGAAGGCGGCGACAAGGCTTCTCTCGAAGCTGCGGTCGATAAGGGAGTTTCCTCTGCCACATCTCTCGGCATGTATGTGATAATCGACTGGCATGTCTTAAATGACAGCTCGCTCCATGCTGATGAGGCGGCGGATTTTTTCTCCAGGATGTCAAAAAAATATGCTTCAAACGGAAATGTTATCTACGAGATCTGTAACGAACCCAAGAACGGAAACGGCGGTGAGACCTGGCAGAAAGTAAAGGCATATGCAGACCGGGTGATCCCTGCGATAAGAGCCAATGACAGTGATGCCATCATAATTGTCGGCACGCCGACCTGGTCTCAGGATGTGGATCAGGTAGCGGCCGCCCCGGTTGCCGATCCGGAAAATGTAATGTATGCGCTTCATTTCTATGCCGGTACCCACAAGGATAATATCAGACAGAAGCTGAAGACTGCGCGGGCTGCCGGGACTCCGGTTTTTATTTCCGAATTCTCCATTTGCGACGCCTCAGGAAACGGAGGAATAGACTATGATTCGGCAAACGCATGGAAACAACTGATAAATGAAAACAATATTAGCTACTGCGCATGGTCTCTTTGCAATAAGAATGAGACATCAGCTCTGATTTCGCCGGGATGTCAGAAGCTGTCCGGATGGGATGCGGGCGATTTGTCTGAAACAGGAAAATGGGTCAGAAGCATGATAAAAGGAGAATGATAAAAAACAAAATATGATATGAAAATTCCGTTGAATATGGCGTAAAATATGCTAGAATATATTAGTATGTGCGGGACATCATGTCTTTTGTCTCGCCAATAGTTATTAACAGCTATTTTTAGGAGGAAAGAACAAATGGCAAAAAAGTGGGTCTATCTGTTCAGTGAAGGCAACAAGGATATGCGTGAGCTCCTTGGCGGCAAAGGTGCTAACCTCTGCGAGATGAAGAACATCGGCCTTCCTGTTCCCGCCGGTTTCGTTATTACAACTGAAGCCTGCACGCAGTATTATGAGGACGGTCGCAAGATCAATGACGAGATCACATCTCAGATCACTGAATATATGAAGAAGATCGAGGATGAGACCGGCAAGAAGTTCGGCGACAAGGAAAATCCTCTTCTTGTATCAGTTCGTTCAGGCGCGCGCGCTTCGATGCCCGGAATGATGGATACAATCCTGAACCTCGGACTCAACGAAGACGTTGTTGAGGCTATGGCAGTAAAGTCAGGCAATCCTCGTTGGGCATGGGACTGCTACAGAAGATTCATTCAGATGTTCTCCGATGTCGTTATGGAAGTCTCAAAGAGCGAATTTGAGAAGATCATCGACAAGAAGAAGGCTGAAAAGGGAGTTACTCAGGACGTAGAGCTTGACACAGAGGATCTGAAGGATCTTGCTGAGCAGTTCAAGTCTATGTACAAGAACACGATCGGCAAGGACTTCCCTTCCGATCCCAAGGAGCAGCTCTTCGAGGCTGTAAAGGCTGTGTTCAGAAGCTGGGATAACCCTCGTGCAAACGTATATCGCCGTGACAATGATATCCCTTATTCATGGGGTACCGCAGTCAACATCGTTGAGATGGTATTCGGTAACATGGGTGATGATTCCGGTTCAGGTGTTGCATTCTCACGTGACCCTGCTACAGGCGAGAACAAGTTCTATGCTGAGATTCTTATGAACGCACAGGGCGAGGACGTTGTATCCGGTGCCCGCACTCCTATGAAGATAGAGGAGATCAAGAAGACTCTTCCCGCAATCTACGATCAGCTGATCGATATAGCTCACAAGCTTGAGGATCACTACAGAGACATGCAGGATATGGAGTTCACGATCGAGCACGGCAAGCTCTTCATGCTTCAGTGCCGTAACGGTAAGAGAACTGCAAAGGCAGCTCTTAAGATCGCTCACGACATGGTGAACGAGGGCATGATCGACAAGAAGCAGGCTGTCCTTTCAGTAGAGCCTCGTAACCTTGATACACTTCTTCACGGATCATTCTCGAAAGAGACCGTAAAGAACGCAGTACAGATCGGCAAGGGTCTTCCGGCTGCTCCCGGAGCTGCATGCGGAAAGATCGTATTTACAGCTGAGGAAGCAAAGGAACAAGCTGCAAAGGGTGAGAAGGTCGTACTTGTACGTCGTGAGACATCCCCTGAGGATATCGAAGGTATGAAGTCCGCACAGGGTATCCTTACTGCACGCGGAGGTATGACAAGCCATGCTGCCGTTGTAGCAAGAGGAATGGGAGCTTGCTGCGTAGCAGGATGCTCTGACATTGTATTTGCCGAGGATGAGAAGAGCTTCACACTTGGCGGCAAGACATACCATGAAGGCGATGTGATCTCCTTCGATGGTTCTACAGGTAATATCTACGATGGCGCTCTTACAGTTCAGGAAGGCGCAATCGAGGATGAGGACTTCGCTACCATCATGAAGTGGGCTGATGAGTTCCGCACCATGAAGGTCAGAACAAACGCTGATACACCGGCTGATGCAAAGAAGGCAAGAGAGCTCGGTGCTGAGGGAATCGGTCTCTGCCGTACAGAGCACATGTTCTTCGCAGGCACAAGAATCAACGCTATCCGTGAGATGATCGTTGCTGATACCAAGGAAGACCGCGAGAAGGCTCTTGATAAGATCCTTCCTCTGCAGCAGGGTGACTTTGAGCAGCTGTTCGAGGCAATGGAAGGTGATCCTGTTACTATCCGTTTCCTGGATCCGCCTCTTCATGAATTCGTTCCCAAGACTGAAGAAGACATCAAGAAGGTATGCGAGGATACAGGCAAGACTCCTGAGCAGGTAAAGGCTGTTATCGCAGGACTGGTAGAAGCTAACCCGATGATGGGCCACAGAGGATGCCGTCTTCCGATTACATTCCCTGAGATTGCTGTAATGCAGACAAAGGCTGTAATCAGAGCAGCTATGAATGTATCTGCAAAGCATCCTGACTGGAACATCGTTCCTGAGATCGAGGTTCCTCTCGTAGGTATCGAGAAAGAGCTTATCTTTGTAAAGAATATCATCACAGAGACAGCAGATGCTGAGATCAAGGCAGCAGGCTCTGACCTTAAATACAAGGTCGGTACCATGATCGAGATTCCGAGAGCTGCTATCACAGCTGATGAGATTGCTAAGGAAGCTGAATTCTTCTGCTTTGGTACCAACGACCTTACTCAGATGACATTCGGTTTCTCACGTGATGATGCAGGTAAGTTCCTTGATTCTTATTATGACAACAAGATCCTTGAGAATGATCCGTTTGCAAAGCTTGACCAGGATGGCGTAGGCAAGCTTATGAAGATGGCTGTTGAGCTTGGCAGAAAGACCCGTCCGGATCTTTCCATCGGTATCTGCGGTGAGCACGGCGGTGATCCTTCATCTGTTGAGTTCTGCTACGATATCGGACTTGATTATGTTTCATGCTCTCCGTTCAGAGTTCCTATCGCTCGTCTTGCTGCAGCACAGGCAGCTATCAAGGCACCGCGTAACTAATCTGACGTTGGAATAAGCTGACGGTATAAGCTGAAGTTTTCGGTCACAGCGCTTGTGCGCTGTGGCCTTTTTTTATCTGGTGATAGGCAATGTTAATATCAGCAGTATCCAGGTTGTTCTCTTACCCATGAAATCTGCCAACACTGTCGGCACAATTCAATCTGTATCGAACAAAAATGCGGAATCCGCAAAAATGTCGATTATAGTATTGAATAAGCTATTCGTATGACATATAATTCTATTGAACAAAAATGCGGATTCCGCATTTTTGTTCAATAAGTAATGAGGTGGAACAATATGGAAATACGCAGAGATATATATTTGAATAAGCTTATTTCAAAAAGGCATAACGGACTAATTAAGGTTGTAACAGGTATGCGAAGATGTGGAAAATCATACCTTTTATTTAATCTTTTTAAAGAGTATCTGGTAAATGAAGGAGTTAATGAAAACCATATTATTGAGATTGCATTTGACTCTTTTGAGAATAAAAAGTATCGAGATCCTGAAGTTTTATTTCCATATCTAATGGAAAAAATCGCTGATAATGAAATGTATTATGTTTTATTAGATGAAGTTCAGATGCTCGATGATTTTGAATCAGTTCTTAATAGCCTCGGAAGAAAGAAAAATGTGGATGTATATGTAACGGGAAGTAATGCCAGGTTTCTGTCAAAAGATATTATTACTGAATTTCGTGGACGTGGGGATGAAGTTCATATGTATCCGTTAACATATAGTGAATTTATGAGTGTATATGACGGTGACAAACAGGAAGGCTGGAGGGATTATGTGCTGTTCGGTGGAATACCGCTTGTGTTAGGCTTTGAAACGGCTGATCAAAAATCTGATTTTTTAAAATCCCTATTTGAGGAAACCTACATTTCTGATATTACTGGAAGAAATAATATACGAAATAAGGCAGAGTTAGAAGAACTTCTGAACATTTTATCCTCAGCAATTGGATCGTTAACGAATCCAAGCAAGTTATCTGCGACATTTAAAAGTGTTAAAAACAAGACTATAAGCAAAGAAACCATAATCAAATATATAGATTACCTTAAAGATTCATTTCTTATTGATAGTGCAATTCGATATGATATCAAGGGTAAAAAATACATTAATACTCCATCGAAGTATTATTTTACAGATCTGGGACTTAGAAATGCGAGACTTAATTTTAGACAGGTTGAGGAGACTCATGCAATGGAAAACATTATATTTAATGAATTAAAAGTTCGTGGATATAATGTGGACGTTGGTGTTGTTGTGATGAATGAAGTTGACAAGAATGGTAAGAAGATTCGAAAACAGTTGGAAGTGGATTTTGTCTGCAACAAAGGTTCAAAGAGATTTTATATTCAATCAGCCTATGCGCTGCCTGATAAGGAAAAGATGGAACAGGAACAACGCTCACTAGTGAATACAGGCGATGGATTTAAAAAAATTATTATTACAAAGGATGCTGTGGCACCGCTTTATAATGATGAAGGCATATTGGTAATGAGTGTTTATGATTTTCTTCTAAATCCAGATAGCATGGAAATCTAAATGAATATTATAACTTCGCGTCAGCTCAGGATTAGATTAATCCTGATGCTGGCGTTTTTCTTTGTAAGAGTTCACATTATGTGTACTTTATGTCAACAGATGGGACAGGGCAAGCTGACATAATGTACTACTGCAGTATCTCCACTAACTTCTCATACGCCTCCTCGGCGCAGGCAAGCTTGGTCATGAGCCTGCTGCATTGTGGTGGGATCCGGACAAAATAAGAACTTACATCAGCCTTGTATTTTATTGCAAAATAGACTTCTCCCGGAATAGAAGAAATATTATTTGGATCCGCATTTCCGGCTGTGCCGGTAATTCCAATAGAGACATCAGCAGAAAAAAGATTTCCGGCAGCCTTTGCCATGGCCTCAGCGGTCTCTTTTGAATAGACGCTGTATTTTTCTATAATGTCTGACGGAACGCCGAAATGAATCTTTTCCTGATTTGAATATGTGACGACAGAGCCGGCAAAAATAGAAGATGCCCCTTCCGTATCGGTGATAAGAGATGCGATCTGACCGGATGTGATGCTTTCCATTGTAGTGATGGTGATATGACGGCGGATAAGCTCCATGGTAAGCTTATGATAATGATTCCTGATAAGAGATTCATCATAATTTTTCATAAAACGCGCACTCCTTGTGGAATAAAATTTTCTTTTAATGTATCATTATTTTACCAGATGATAATAATATTGAAAGTCCGGACTACGGTGGTAAATACAATGCTTACATATGTATTTTCAGATGACAGGGATCCTCTTTATGAGCAAATCTACAATTTCATAAAAACGGATATTATGAACGGCACGTTAAAGCCGGGTGAGAAGCTGCCGTCCAAGAGGACATTTGCCGAGCATAACGGTATCAGCACCATTACGGTTCAAAGCGCATATGACCAGCTGATCAGCGAAGGATATGTTCAGTCTGTTCCGCGCAAAGGATATTTCGTAGCTGATATAGTTGTTCCGCACGGAATGAGGCACGTGACAGAGAAAGCAAGAAAAGAGAAAAATGAAGCTGATGCAGAGGAGAATTTTATTAATCTGTCGGACAGCTCGCCTGACGAAACTTTTTTCCCTTTCACAGTATGGGCAAAGCTTTTGAGGAGCAATCTTTCCATGAGGCAGCCGGATCTCATGAAGACGCCTCCGACGGGCGGTGTGGAGGAACTCAGAGAGGCGATTGCTTCCCACCTCGGTTCTTTCCGCGGAATGGATGTCGATAAGGACAGCATAGTCGTGGGCGCCGGAACGGAATATCTCTACGGACTCATCACACAGCTTCTGGGGCGGGGGATGGTTTATGGAATCGAGAATCCCGGATATATGAAACTGCCCAGAATCTATAAAAGCATGGGCGTGTCATACCGCTATATAGATATGGATGAAATGGGAATTTCGCCGGACGGCCTTGACAAAGCCGGAGCGGATATAGCCCACATCAGCCCCAACCACCATTTCCCTACGGGTATCACCATGCCGGTAACAAGGCGGCTTGAAGTGCTGGATTGGGTGACGGGCGGGAACAGGTATGTAATTGAGGACGATTACGACAGTGAATTCCGGGCAAACGGAAAACCGGTTCCGACCATGTATTCAATGGATGCGGGGCAAAATGTAATCTATATGAACACTTTTTCCCGTTCTCTCTCGTCTACCATCCGCATAAGCTACATGGTGCTCCCGGAAAAGCTGATGGAGAGGTTCAGAAAGGAACTTTCTTTCTATTCATCTACGGTGTCTACTTTTGAGCAGTATACCCTTGCGGAATTTATCAGCCGTGGATATTTTGAGAAGCATATCAACAGGATGCGTCTGCATTATCTGAGAAGCAGAAAGGCGGCACTTTCGGAACTGGCAAAGTCCGATCTGGCGGGGAAATACAGGATAAAGGAAAATGATACAGGATTGCATTTTCTTCTGGAATTGAAGACAAAAAAATCCGATGAAGATATAAAGGAAAGACTTAAGGAGCGGGGAATAAAAATAAGATCTCTGTCTGATTATTATCATGACAAGGCGAAAGCTCCGGGTCATTTTTTCCTTATCAATTATTCTGCTCTGAAAGAGAGTATAATAGATAAAATCTGCAACTGTCTGGCTGAGTCTATAAAAGACTGAAAAGGAGGTATATATGGGATATTTTGGATGGTACGACCCTACATATGTACTTGTTATTATTGGTGTGATCATATGCCTTATCGCATCTGCAAATGTGAATAGCACTTTCTCGCGATACTCGAGGGTAAGAAGCGCGTCCGGTATGACCGGAGCGGAAGTGGCGGCTCGTATTCTGTCTATGCAGGGACTGAATAATGTAAGGATCGAGCATATAGACGGCAATCTCACGGATCATTTTGATCCTTCGACAAATACTGTCAGACTATCTGACAGTGTATATGGTGCACAAAGCATAGCGGCAGCCGGTGTGGCTGCCCATGAATGCGGTCATGCCATACAGTACGCGAGAGGCTATGTTCCGTTAAACATCAGGACAGCTTTAGTTCCTGTCGCAAATTTCGGTTCCGCCATTTCATGGCCACTAATTGTGATAGGACTGATACTCGGAGCAGGATATCAGACAATTCACGGAACAGTAGCGGGGGCTCTTATTATCGCGGGAATCTGGTGCTTCGCGGCTGCAGTGCTCTTTCAGATAGTCACACTTCCGGTAGAATTCAATGCTTCAAGACGTGCACTTAAGGAGCTTGAACAAGGCAGTCTCCTGACCGGACATGAAAACGGCATGGCAAGACGCGTACTCATAGCAGCTGCCCTTACATATGTGGCAGGAGCTCTGTCAGCTATATTGCAGCTATTAAGAATTATTCTCATTACCAGAGACGATAGATGAAAGAAGGATATCATGTGGCTTTTATTTGCGATTGGTTCTGCTGTTTTTGCTGCCCTTACTTCAATACTTGCGAAAGTAGGTATTGATAATGTGAATTCCAATCTCGCGACTGCCATCAGAACCCTGGTGGTTCTTGGCATGGCATGGCTTATGGTATTTATTACAAATACAGGATCGGGAATAAAGGATATAGACAAAAAAAGCTGGATCTTTCTGATCTTGTCAGGTCTTGCCACAGGGGCTTCCTGGCTCTGCTATTACAGAGCCCTGCAGCTTGGAAAGGCCTCCGAGGTGGTTCCGGTTGATAAGATGAGTACCGTAATAACTATCATTCTTGCATTTTTATTTCTGCATGAAAGTATAAATGCAAAATCCGTAATAGGAATGATTCTTATTACTGCCGGAACGCTTTTCATGGTTCTGTGACAAGAAAAGCGACGAAAAACACAATGTTCGCCACCATCTGTGCATCTCATGGCTTCCATGAATCCTTGCGACGAAGATTTCCGTTATTTCCGTTATTAATGTGGGAAGTTTTAATTTTTAAATATTACGGCTCTGTGTTTCCAGAGCGCTTTCTTCAGGATGAATCCAAGTACGCAGACTGATACCGCCTCTCCGATACCGACTGTGATCGCCATAAACCAGATCGCGCTGTTTACGTGATAAGCAAAGCGGAGTACGAGCGGAACCGTGATCATATTGGTAATGACGGGCGGCAGAGTGTAAATGAAGGGCTTTTTTCTGAGAAGATATGTGCCGATGGCACCGAGCAGAGTCGCTATGCTTCCGAATATTATGTCCCAGATGACGGAGCCGGTAAGCGTGTTTGCGATAAGGCATCCTGCGAAGAGCCCCGGAATGGCTGCCGGCGTGAATACCGGGAGGATGCAGAGCATTTCGGATATACGTATTTGAATGGCTCCGCTGGCGAGATTGAAAGCGCTGATAAGCTTTGTCAATACGACATAAAGCGCCGCGATCATCGCAGCCTGCGTGATGAATAGTACCTTTTTGTTTCTCATATTCTGTTCTCCTTAGTTTTGTTTTAAGTGTGGATGGTTTCGAACACACGAGCGTAACTATAACACACAAAAAAATTTTTAACAAGAAAAAATTCTCCGTCAGCTGCAAATAATAATTTTGAATATAATCCGACAGCTTCAAATAATAATTTTGAATTATAATCCGACAGCTTCAAATAATAATTTTGAATATAATCCGGCAGCTGCCGATAAAAAATTCGTGTATAATAAAAAAGAATAGAAAGCGAATGATAAATATGGAAAACATTGACAGAAAAGAAATTTCAAATAAAAAGAGAAATGCCAGAAGGCGGCTTGAAGAAATAAGTGAAGTCGGAAGACGGGTATTTGATTCCGAAATTTTCAAAAAGGGCAGGACTCAGACTCATCACGGCACATCAACAGTTGGATATCATACCTTTGAGGTGGCAGACAGTGCACTTCGTATCTGCGATTATCTTAAAAAACGCGGTATCTCTGTAAACAGGCGCGAAGTCATTATAGGTGCGCTATGCCATGACCTTGGTATCATAGGGCGGCATGATAAATTCAAAAATAATTTCGTCTGCTCACAGCAGCATCCTAAGGATTCCGTGAAGGAGGCAGAAAAGCTATTTGCTGAGATGAGTCCTAAGATGAGGAAAATAATCGGAAGACATATGTGGCCTCTTACTCCCATGTGGCCGACATCGAGAGAGGGATGGGTTGTAAATCTGGCTGACAAGATTGCAACATTTAATGACATTCTTCATCCGGGGCATGGTATGCGGGCTGTGCGTGAGCTGACCGAGACCATCTATGGAATTGATAAAACTGATCTGATCTGAAAAATCCGGCCTGGATCCTTGCAACGAAGATAGTCAATGTAACATCACTTCGTGATGTTACATTGTTAATTGATGCAAGCGCATTTCAGAAAATAAAAATTTTAGATTATGAGAGCTGAGAAAAAGTCATATACAGGGACAACTGAACAGGAGAAGAGAAAAGCAGCCAGAAGCAGAGTAGAAAAGAAAACCGCCAGAAGAAACGGTATAGCGAGACTTCTTTTCACACTGATCGCCATCTCCCTAGAGATCGCTATTATCGTAGTCTTTTTTGTGGCGCTGAACGGCAGATGGAGCTGGGCCTCCATGTGTACCCGAGTGGTCGGATTTGTCATAGTTTTGACTATATATGCCCAGCACAAGACAGCATCCATGAAGATGCCATGGATCATATTGATACTCCTTATGCCTGTACTGGGCATCGTCATGTACCTCCTCATAGGTCTGAACGGATCCACCCGGAAGATGAGACGGAGATTTGACGAGATAGACGGGAAACTTTTCAAGCTTCTCCCGGTTCAGCCTGAGACAGACCATTCCCTTTCATTATATGACAAGCCGCTCGGCAATCTGTCATCCTATATTGAGAATTATTCTCATTATCCACTTTATAGAAATACTGATGTCATTTATTTTAGTGACGCTGCTGAAGCGCTTGAAGCCCAGAAGGCTGCCATGAGATCCGCCAGACATTTTATTTTCCTCGAATATCATGCCATAGAGGAGAAGGAATCATGGGAAGAGATTGAGAAAATTCTTGAAATAAAGGCAAAAGAAAATGTGGAAGTAAGAGTCTTCTATGACGATATGGGCTCCATCAGCTTCTTGAGCTCCGATTTCAGAAAGAGACTGGAGGAGAAGGGGATAAGCTGCCGGGTATTTAATCCATTTATGCCGGGCCTTAACGCTTTCTTAAATAACAGAGATCATAGAAAGATCACAGTAATAGATAACCGTGTCGCTTTCACAGGCGGATATAATATAGCAAACGAATACTTCAATATCACTCATCCTTACGGTCACTGGAAAGATACCGGAATAAGGCTGGAAGGGGATGCTGTGAGAAGCTTTACCGTGATGTTTCTTGAAATGTGGAATGCCATTAAGGCAAATGATATTGACGACAGTGATTATGAAAAATATCTTCCCGAACCGGAGTATAGAGCAAAGGAGACGGACGGATATGTCCAGCCCTATGGCGATAACCCGATCGATGATGAGAATGTCGGCGAGAATGTATATATTTCGCTTGCCGAGAGAGCAGAGAATTATGTATGGTACATGACGCCTTATCTTATTATTACCGACGAGATGATCCATGCTCTGTCTCTTGCCGCGAAAAGAGGCGTGGATGTGCGAATCGTCACACCCGGCATTCCCGATAAGAAAATGGTCTACAGCGTCACGAGATCTTATTATAATTCTCTCGTAAGAAACGGAGTCAGAATATTTGAATATTCTCCGGGCTTTTGCCATGCCAAGCTTTCCGTATCTGACGATAAGGCAGGTGTATGCGGGACAATAAATCTTGACTACAGAAGCCTTTACCATCATTTTGAAGACGGCTGCCTGATAGTAGGAAAGAAGGCGGTTTTTAACATTCGGGATGATATTGCAGCGGCCATGGCAGAGTCAAGAGAAGTGACTGAGCTTTACAGGACAGGACGATCCAGATTCTTAAGACTGGGGCAGATGTTTCTCCGGCTTTTCGCTGAGCTATTGTGACGATGATCCATGGAATGAGTTATAATAATTTATAAGTAAATTTTGATTGCATAAGATTTTAGAAGTTGTAATATAGAAATTGCGGAATCAAAATGCGGTTCCGTTCGGGTAGTTTTTAGCTAAGGAAAAGGGAGATAAAAATGGCATACGCAGCAGGAATTGACATCGGAGGCACTACGATAAAACTCGGTCTTTTTACGGATACGGGAGTTTTAAAGGATAAGTGGGAGATTCCTACCAGAACAGAAGAAAATGGCAAATATATTTTTTCAGATATAGCAGACGCGCTTCTTTCAAAGCTTAATACAATGAATCTGGGGCTCAGCGATCTCGTTGGAGTAGGAGTGGATGTGCCCGGCGCAGTTCTTCCTGACGGTACAGTAAATAAGTGCGTGAATCTCGGATGGGGAGTGATAAGAGCCGGTGATATGCTTTCGGAAGCGCTCGGCGGAATAAAGACTGCGGTGTGCAACGATGCGAATGCGGCAGCTCTCGGCGAGGCATGGAGAGGAGCGGGTAACGGAGCTGATTCCATGTGCATGGTTACGCTTGGAACAGGAGTTGGCGGCGGCATTATATTGAACGGAAAGATAGTCGAGGGCGCTTTCGGAGCTTGCGGTGAGGTAGGTCATATACCTTATAATGATGACGAGACCGAGTCCTGCGGATGCGGAAAGAAAGGATGCGTGGAGCAGTATGCATCCGGAAGCGGCATTGCCCGTATGTGCAAAAGAAAGCTTGTTTCTGACGGACGTGATTCATCTCTCAGAGGATATGATGCTCCTGATGCAAAAATTATTTTTGACGAAGCAAAGAAAGGCGACGCTGTCGCACTGGAACTCGTGGATGATTTCTCAAAGGTTCTCGGAAAGACGCTTGCAATCATATCCGCTGTGATAGATCCGGAGCTTTTTGTCATCGGTGGCGGTGTTTCTAAAAACGGTCCGATCGTGACGGAAGGAATACAGAAATATTTCAGGAAGTACGCCTTCCATGCTTCCAGAGACGCAAGAATAGAACTGGCAACACTTGGCAATGACGCCGGAATGTACGGAGCAGTGCATCTGGTGCTGGGTGAATGATATTGGATTTTTATTTATAAGGTCGGTGCCGGGTGAATGATATTGGATTTTTATTGATAAGGTCGGTGCCGGGATGAGTGATATGGAACTTACATGGATAAAGCTGCCGCACAGGATTTATGCAAAAAATGATGACGGGAAGGTGATTTGCGAGATTACTTTCCCTGAAACCGGCAGCGGGGTATGCACTATTGATCATACTTTTGTGGATGATGACGCGAGAGGAATGGGACTGGCCTCCCGTCTCGTGGAATCAGCTGTAAATGAGATAGAAGACCGCGGCGAGAAAGCTGAGGCCACATGCCAATACGCGTCCAAATGGATGAAAGAACACGGAAAAAAATAATTAAAACTTCCCACATTAATAATGAAAATCTTCGTTGCAAGTATTCTATGAAGCTTGCTGAGAGATGTACAGATGGTGGCGAACATTGTGTTTTTCGTCGTGAGCGAGCACGCTAGCTGCGGCTCGGTTGACAATCGTTCAAGCAGAAATGCTTCCTTGAAAAATATTGCAACTGCAAGAATTTTTTCGAGCATTTCTGCGCGCTTTTGTCAGAGAGCCGCTAAAAAGCGCGTGCGAGCAAACAGAAAAACACAACTTGTGAGCCACCACTGTGACATCTCTTGGCAAAAAGCGAATGAATCCTTGCAACGAAGAAGCTCCATGAAATGTGGGAAGTTTTAATAGCTAAAGCTTCAGATGAATCGTACTGAATTTCCTTCCTGAAGATGACCGTGAATGGTGATGGTCTCGGGAACGGAGATTTTGGGATTTTCGATAGCCTCTATAAGTTTTTTCATGGAGACGGATCCCATCTCAGCAGTGTTCTGAACCCATGTCGTAAGAGAAGGCTGAAGAATCTTCGAGAGTTTGATACCGTCATATCCCACGGTGCTGACGTCGTCGGGGATCTTTTTATGCATGCGCTCCAGCTCCATCATGCCGCCCATATAAGAATAATCATCAGGATAGATGATGGCTGTGGGAGGATAGGGCAGATTCATGAGTTCTCTCGTTGCCTTGGCTGCTCTTGTGGGATCATGGAATCTGGACTCGATCATGTATTCATTTCCAATGGAAATATTGGCTTCATTGATAGCACGGTTAAAGCCTATCATGCGCTTTTTTGTTACTGATGTGAGTTCGCCGTGTATATAGGCGATCCTCCTGTGACCGTGCGATATCAGATAACGGGTGAGAGCGTATCCGCCTTCTACATTGTCTGATACGACAGAACTTGAATCATTGAATTCGTAATCGATTGAGACAGTGGGAATGTCGCCGCTCACCAGTTTTCTGATCTCATTTGACTGGAAGTCACAGCAGACTAAAAGCACGCCGTCGAGATTTCTGGAGTGGGCATGTTCAAGATATGGAACAAGACGACCTGCAAGAGTCTGACCTATAAAAGTGAGGTCATATCCGGCCGACTCAGCTTCGGTCTTGGCGGCATTTAATAGCGTAGAGAAAAATTCATGAGCGAGTCCGCTATGCATATCATCTATGAAAAGTATGCCTATTGAATGTGAATTGTTGGTTTTTAATGACTTTGCCGCGGAATTTGGGATGTAATTCATCTCCACGGCAGCTTTTCTGATCTTGTCAGCCGTGATTGGGCTGATGTCGCCGTAACCGTTAAGTGCCTTTGATACTGTGGCTACTGATACGCCACATTTTTCTGCGATGTCTCTAACAGTTACCATCCTGCATTACCTCTTTTTCCGACGAAAATGAAAATCTTTTCGAAATGATGATAATTTTCGGAAACTATTTTAAATGTTTTCGTTGAAAAGGTCAAGAAAAAACCTTTTTTTCAATATATGAATAAGTTAAAATTGACCGTGTTCTTCAGGACACAGGGAATTCAAGGAAATGGGTGAAATGCCGATCCTGATTATTTTCTGTGTCTTATGAAGATAAGTCATAGATGGGGTTAGTGTAAAAAGGAGTGAGTTTTATGAAGTACGGTTATTTTGATGACGTGAGACGGGAATATGTGATTACTGATCCTCGTACTCCGGAGCCTTGGGCGAATTATCTGGGTTCGCCGGCTTACGGCGCTATAATTTCCAATAACGCCGGAGGATACAGCTTCAGGCGGTCGGGCGCCAACGGCAGGATACTGAGATATGTATTCAATGATTTCGACCAGCCAGGCAGATATGTATATATAAGGGATAATGGTAACTGCGACTACTGGTCTGTGTCATGGCAGCCTGTGGCAAAGCCTCTGGACAGTTTCAAGAGCGTCTGCCGTCATGGAATGGGATATTCAGTGATAAGCTCTGAATATTCAAAGATAAAGACTGAAGTGACTTATTATGTCCCGCTTGACAGAGAGTATGAAGTATGGTCTGTGCATGTTGAGAATTCAGACAATAAAAAAAGAGATCTTACCCTGTCCGGTTTCTGCGAATTTACAAATGAGAATAATTATGAACAGGATCAGGTAAATCTCCAGTATACCCTTTTCATCTCTCAGACCAGATTTGAAAATGGGAAGATAAGACAGTTAATAAATGGAAATCTGGAGGATAACGGGAAGCATATATCTGACGACAACGGCAGCAGCCCCGTAGAGCGTTTCTTTGCGCTGAGGGGAGCTGATGTGTCGTCCTATTGCGGAGACAAAAAGGAATTTCTCGGAAGATACAGGCAGTATGGAAATCCCGAAGGAATAGAGTCGGGTGATTTAGGAAATAAGCTGAATTACAACGGAAATTCATGCGGGGCGCTTTCTTCCAGGATGGTGCTTGAACCTGGTGAAAAGCGCGATATCGTCTTTATTCTCGGAATGAAAGATAATGATGAATCTGACAGAATATGCGCTCTCTATGAAAATGATCCGGCAGGGACAGTAAAATCTGAACTTGAGACGCTAAAAAACTGGTGGTATTCGAAATTCGACAATTTCAAGGTTCATACTCCGTCCCGTGAATTTGATACCATGATAAATACATGGAATCCCTATAACTGCTTCATGACATTTATCTGGAGCCGGGCAGCTTCCTTTATTTATTGTGGCCTCAGAAACGGATACGGATACCGCGATACCGTGCAGGATATACAGGGCGTGATCCATCTCGCGCCGGATATGGCAAAGGACAAGATAGTATTCATGCTCTCTGCCCAGGTTGATAACGGCGGTGGACTGCCACTGGTCAAATTCACGCATAACGCCGGCCATGAGGATACGCCTGATGACAGCTCTTACAGGCAGGAAACCGGTCATCCGGCTTACAGGGCTGATGATGCCCTCTGGCTCTTTCCTACCGTATATAAATATATTGCGGAGACAGGCGACACGGCTTTTCTCGATCAGGAGATACCTTTTGCAAACAGAGACAAGGGAACGGTATATGAACATTTGAGACGGGCTATAGAATTCTCATTGAATCATCTGGGACCGCATTCACTGCCGGCAGGTCTCTATGCCGATTGGAACGACTGTCTGAGGCTGGGAGCTGATGGAGAATCCGTATTTGTGGCAATGCAGTTTTATCTGGCTCTTCGCATTATGAAGATGTTTTCTGATGAGAAAAAGTTTACTGAGGATTCGAAGAGGCTTTCTGAGCTTGAAAAAGTCTACAGAGAGAAAATAGATTCTCTGTGCTGGAACGAGGATCGTTTCATAAGGGGATTTACCGAGGATGGTCAGGTGATCGGCAGACGGGACAATCCTGAGGCATCTATGTGGCTGAATCCGCAGAGTTGGTCTGTGATTTCGGGGCTTGCTACTGAAGAAGAGTCGGATCTTGCCATGGAGAATGTCTATAAGATATTGAATACCAGATATGGCGCCGTGATCATGGATCCTCCTTTCCATACTCATGGTTTCAACGGATCGCTTGCGATCATTTTCAATCAGGGTGTGAAGGAAAACGGCGGTATATTCTCCCAGACCCAGGGCTGGCTGATTCTTGCCGAGGCTCTAAAGGGACACGGCGACAGGGCTTTTACTTATTTCATGGAGAATGCGCCGAGTGCCCAGAATGAGGATGCTGACAGAAGAGGCATAGAGCCGTACGCTTACGGTCAGTTTACTGAAGGGAAGCGCAGCCTTAATCTCGGAAGGTCTCACGTCCACTGGCTGACAGGCACAGCGTCTACGGTCATGACCGGATGCGTGGAAGGAATACTTGGAATGAGACCTGATATGCACGGACTTTTGATTTCACCATCCATTCCGGGTGACTGGGACGGACTTACGATCGATAAGAAATTCAGGGGCAGACATCTTCATATAGTGATTGAAAATCCTGATCATAAGGAGAGCGGCTGCAGAGAATGTTATCTGAACGGGAAGAAACTTAACACGCCCTATCTCAAGGAGAGCGAGCTTCTCGATGAAAATGAAGTGAGATATATCATGTGATTACAGGGGCGTTGTAGAAAGATATTGATGGCATCAGTTACGGAAATCCCGCAAAAGATCGCAGAACACGGCAGGAGGGACGAGGCGGGCACAAGTTAGAAGATAATCGGGCAGTACCGGGCTTTATGCGGCGGTGTGTGCCCGATTTTTTTGTGCCTTACTACGGGTAAACTACTGAAGAGGGGAGGAAAAAGAGGAGGTGTGGCTGTTTCAAAGTCGGAGATGCTGTTTTATTGATAGGAAGATTTATCGTTATGAGACACCAATAGATGGAAAGTTAACGGGCTACTTCCATATGGAAGCAGCGATGAGCGGAAGCTGTCAGATACATCCATAATTTTACAGAGGTTCCTTGATATGGCTAATTTCGAAATCGTTCCGAAGCAGATCACGGCCCGTCTTGACAGGACGCTGACGGTAGAGACTCTCGAAGGAACGGCAGTCAGGCTGGTGGTTCCGGTCTACAGGCAACAACGGGGCTGTCTGAAATCGCCACGACAGATTGCCGAAGGTGAGTCGGGAGAGCCTGAATCACGGCAACAACGATGCCGGGGACGGAGAGCACTGCAGATATTTTAGCATTTTTCTGTTGACAAAGACCCCAATCTGCTTTAAGGTTAAGACAGTAACAGAGGGTGTATCTCAACCCATAAGTGAGAAATTTATGAGCGAGTTTCTCTTGACTCTTAACAAGAAATTTACGAGTGAGTGTTTCGCCACTCATAAGTGCGAGCTTAACAAGGGCAAGTGTGATGCTTGCCCTTTGTTTTATGCTATGGAGGATTGCTATATGGCAAAGAAAGAAGATATCCGCTTTTATGAGATTAATCCGAAATACATTGATTATCTCCTGCCCTATGCACCCCATATGTATGCAAATAAGCAACCTGGTCAAAACAATGAGCGTAAATATATCGGCGTAGTCCTATGTATAAATGATATGGATTATTTTGCACCGCTCTCATCTGCCAAGAAAAAACATAAATACATCGAGGAAGGACTTGATTTAGTCAAGTCCATATTTGTGTGTAAATTGCCTTCAGGTATAACTGTTGATAACTATGCTGCCAGAAGAGCGGCTTGTTCTTCAGCAATCAGATGCAGTTGATTTCGAACATACGATTTCAGTAAGCCCTGATAGGATTCTTTACTGAAGATGGCCTTTCTGGCCTGACTGATGCTGTTCTGTTCTATCAAGACAGATTCCATCAGCCGGATCAGCGATGCCTCATTTGGAAAGATCCCGATGACGCCGGAACGCCGCTTCAACTCCCGATTCAGCCGCTCGATGTGGTTCGATGTCCGGAAGAAGCGACGCATCCCTTCCGGGAG
>Ga0256406_1001544_pt1 | contig 36516 bp, 37 predicted proteins | sample RumenRJG_03DNA_FD_185986 | JGI IMG/M metagenome (GOLD analysis project Ga0256406, IMG submission 185986) | Bovine rumen microbial communities from Lethbridge, Alberta, Canada - RJG_03 | ecosystem: Host-associated > Mammals > Digestive system > Stomach > Rumen | place: Canada: Alberta | collected...
CAAAATAGTTTTGTTTCTTCTCCGTTTTGTCGATTTCCCGGAATCATCGACAAAACCACGGTAGTCCAGTGTTTATGCGGCCTGACGGCCTATGGCGAGTTCTGTCGGAACCTTTCCGGTTACATGTTTTCCTCCAATAATGATGTGATTAATGAATGTTTGCAAAAATATAGACCGGCCGGCATCTTGCCGATCGGTCCTTAATGAATGGTTTCCTATGAAGTTGTCTGTTCGTAATTCTGCTTCCCGCCCTGATCGGGGATTTTGCCCGGCTGGCCGGTATTTTCTTAATGGACTATTCCTGCCCGATCTGCCGGCTCTTTCTGATTGGGCGGTCTTGGAAGTGTCCTTATCATCTACTTCTCTACTCCTTTCGATCTCGCATGAGGAGGCTTCGTTTTCTCCGGCTGTCTGGCAACCTCTTCCTTCTTCTCCTGCAAAGAATCACGAACCGACCCTCTGTCCCCGGCCAGGTCTCTTGTCTTGTATGCCTCCATCATTGCCTTGAGCTCCGTATTGGGAACATCCCGCACGTTCCGATCCCACCTTCTCTGCCCATCCGGGCCGGTCGTGACAATAAAGGGCTTGGAAACTCTAGTGATCTGATCCTCCGGGAGCTTCATCCAGACGCCCTTTCCGAACTTGTTGTCATGGATCATCTTCGGAGAGATCACAAAGGATGCCCAGGGCGTCTTGTCCGCCGGGTCCGCATTCGGGATCTTTACCTCGACCAGCTCTTTTCCGCTCTTGGATGTGAATGGATTCCCGACAAGCCCCTTTCCAAACTTGATCGTGACTTCCTTTGCCTCCGGCACATCCAGCACTTCGCCTCTCGCGATTGCCTCCTCGGCATCCCTTACCCAGTCGGGAATGTCTGCAGACATCAGCTCTTTCTCTTCTGCCATATATTTCCTCCAGTCATCTACCTCAACGAAAAAAGACACCCTTTGCAGGATGTCTTTTACACTTTGATTACCTGATACATATCATCCGGATGTAGAACCAGCCTCCGCTTCAGGTATTTCTCTACATCAAACCAGTTTTTCGTGTCATAGTCGGCTGTCAGATGGTAGTTCGGATGCTGTGTCAGGTCATATTTATCCGAGAAAAATGGTCTCACGCCTCTTACCTGCACAATGCACTTGCTGCCATCCATCACGGCCAGCTGATCCAGGGACATGAGGTCATGCCCCAGCTTCTGATAGTTCATGTTGTAGGATTGCTGGCTGCCCCTGGATTCTCCGGTGTTGTACATATCGATCGTTTCCTTGCCGAGCGCCTCATTCAGATCCTTCAGCGTCGTCTTCTCGGAACCACCGAGGAAAATCTGGGAGTCACAGTTGCCGATGATGGTCTCCGCATTGTCCTTGTAGATCGCCTTGAGCTGCGATTTTGCCTGCAGCACCAGCATTGCGCTGATCTCGCGCGACCGGATCGTTGCCATCAGCTTCTCCAGGTTCGGAATCTGCCCAATATTCGCCATCTCATCGATGAGGCATCGGACATGGACCGGAAGTCTTCCGCCGTACACATCGTCCGCCTTCTCGCAAAGTAGGTTGAAGAGCTGCGTGTAGATCATGCTGATCAGGAAATTGAAGGTACTGTCCGTATCACTCATGATGAAGAACAGCGCCGTCTTCCGGTCACCGATGGTATCCAGCTCCAGCTCATCGTAAGCAGTGATCTCTCGGAGCTCCTTGATATCGAAGGGAGCAAGCCGCGCACCGCAGCTGACCAGAATTGATTTTGCTGTCTTTCCAGCGGCCAGTTTGTACTTTTTATACTGCCTCACGGCAAAATGATCCGGATCCTTCTCCTCCAGTTCATCAAAGAGCATATCCACAGGATTCTTGAATGACTCATCGTCCTCTCTCACCTCCATGGAATTCAACATTTCAAGGAGCGTTGAGAAATTCTGTTCCTCCTCCGGCGCCTCGTAATGGATATAGCCGATCAGGGCACTGTACAAAAGCTTCTCTGCCTTCTCCCAGAATTCGTCGCCTGACTTGCCATCTCCCTTGGTGTTGGCGATCAGAGTCGTAACAAGCTTTAAGATATCCTTCTCGGAATGGATGTAGGTGAACGGATTGTAATGCATCGACCGGTTGAAATTGATCGTGTTGAACACCCTGATTTGGTAGGGTTCATGAATGGTCATGCCCTTCTCATCCTTCATTGGTTTTCCATTGCTGTCCTTCTTCACGGGGCCGATCTGTAGCGCTCTTCCACATTCATTTATTACAGTGCCCTTGGGGTCAACTACAACATATGATGAATTCATTTGTAAAAGGTTCGGTTTGAGAACAAATCTCGTCTTGCCGGAACCAGAACCACCGATGACCAGCACGTTCTTGTTCCTCGCGTATTTCGGATTCTTCGGCCTCGAGTTCATGGTGAGGCGCTCTGACTGCGACAGGATCACGTTGTTCTCGAAGACCGGATCCTCGTAAGGTTCAATGTCCGCATGCGTGCCCCACCTGGCGGAGCCGTACTCTTCGTTATGCCGGAACTTCTTCGCGTTTTTTCCTTTCAGGTAGACTGCCAGGCGGAGTGCCAGCGCACAACAGACGCCGACCGCAAGATCCAGCGGATAGAGACTGGGAAGTGGATTCGAGAAGGCCTGCTGGAAGCCGCCGCCAAGGATCATGCTCTGCAGCTTTTCGGAGGCATTCACTCCCTCAGAGATTCTCCATGCCTCTCCAAAATGGGTGGCGAAGAGGCCGAGGACCACATAGGGAATGTTCAGGATCAGCTGTTTCTTCAGCTTCTGATTCATCGATCCACCTCCTTATGCTTCTCCACAACCTTCTTCGGCAGTGCGGCCACAATCGCCTTGAACTTCCCGAGCTTTTCCAGAAGACTGGGCCTGCCTTCCTTCCCGATTTTCATCTGTTTTGCGGTATATTCATTCACCACCGCATTGATGGCATCTGCATCCCTGGCCTTGAAGAAGACCGAATACTTTGGCGGGTCCAGTTCCGTGCTCTTTACGATGGCAAAATCCATCCCGTATTTGTTGGCTATCTTCCGGAAGTCCCCCAGCCCTGCTCCATCAATGTCGATGGCCTGTGCTCCCTGGTCTTTCCGGATGAGATCCTTTACCTTCATCTCGCCATGTTCCGGATGCAACTTGTTCCTTATCGCTTTTCCCGGAGCTGTGACAGCTGCTTTCAGACCCTTGACCAGCATCTGCGCTGTCGGTTTGCCAATACATTCCACTACAATGCGCTGTGTTGGCTTTACAACCTCTTCCTTCAGGCCCCTGGCAACCCCATCCACAATCTCCTTTGCAATTTCCTCATTCATCATCCGGGCTCACATCCTTCCTTGATTCCAGGCAAAAGAAAAGTCCGCCCAGAGGCGGCCCTCATTCATATCCGATCACACCTTCCAGGGATGTGACGATCACCTTTGCCTTCCTGGCAATAGCGATATCATCATTCACCTCGTCGTTCTGTTCCTTGCCGCAGATCACGAGAAATCTCGCCCTTCGAAGCAGATCCTCTGACATTTCTCTTCTGCGCTTATGGGATTCTGTATCCTCCGTGGAAAATATCCCGTCAAAGGCTAGTACCGGGCACAGGGGAAGATATCCTTCCTTCACCAGCTCACGGCAATACTTTCTGGCCTCTTCCCTGGCAATCACAGGATTCGGATTCCATGCTGCGGTTACATATGCTCTTGGTATTGTTCTGCTCATGCGGATTCTCCTTATGAAAGCATCAGGGCTGAATATGGCCTTCCTTCATTCATTCTGGTGTACGTCATACAACCCAACATCTCCTTTACCCTGGCCACCTCTTCATCAGTAAGGCCTACCCAATAGTCATCTTCGATCTTCATTACCAACATGCTGCCGACAAAATAGCGGTTCCCTTCCCTGTCAAATGCCTTGTTGTCATTGAATATGATAAGAAAGTCCATATTTTCTGAAACGTCTTCCAAAATAAACGTTCCGATACTTCCATTCTCGGGGTCATCTGTTCCGCTGTTCTCGTTTTTTGTTTCCCTTAGAGTTTTCAGAATGCGGGCTGCTTCCTTGAAGTTCGTAATTCTATCACTTCCATCGGTTGCGATAATCCGCAGATGACGGTCAGTGCGATAATCCTTCTCCTTCGCATGGTCGTCTATAATTCCATCCGTGATTGGGTTCAGCGTAATTTCAATATATTTACTCATTCCATCATCCTCCTTAGATGTTCCCCTCCGCCATGTCATGGTGGACCAGGGATTTGTAATAGTTGTTGATTGTCAGCGGCGCATTATAGAGTGCCGCCAACAGGTACTGCTTCATGTTCCGGACCAGAGTGGTATTTTCAGAAAGTCCCTTCAGTACAAATTCCAGATGGCTGGAATCCAGCTTCATAAAGCGGCTCTTCACAACCTCTGCCGGTCTCTGCTCTCCGGCAATTCCTATAGTCTTTCTGCTGGTGCAGACGGTATCCAGAATGAGCTCCAAAATCTCATCGATGGCATCCGTGTCGTAGGGATACCGTTCCTTCATGAGATCAATGGAAAGCGTATCCATGAAATACTCCCGGTACGCCTGCCTCTCTTCCATTCTGTTCTCGTCCTCAGAAGAGATAAGATCAGTATCGCTATGCTCAGTATTATTTTTCTCAGTATTTATTCCGTTCGATTTTCGTGACTCCAGACTCACGGAATTCGTGACCCCGGACTCATGATTTTCGTGATCCCGGAGTCCGGTTTTTCGTGAGCGGATAAAATTCTTCACATAAATTCGATTGGGCTTGCATAGTCCCTGTACTGTCCGCTCGATCAGTCCGTACCGCTCCAGCTCCTTCAAAAGCTTCGTTGCCTTCTCATTGGCGCAGAGCAGATCTGCCTGAATGCTCTCCAGCGTGTAGTAAATGTAGACCCTGCCCTGCTCATCCATCCACCGGTTCCTTGCGGACAATGAAACGCGGTCCAGAAGCAGTCCATACAGCACCTTGGCCGATGTAGAAATGCGTCTGAACCGCTCATCCGTAAACAGGACCTTCGGGATCCGGTAGAAGGCAAACTGCTCTGACTCCTCCTCATAAAAATAGTCATAGTCCAAGAGATCACCCCTTCTGTCCGCTTCTCCTTTTCTCCAGGATCTCTTTCATGCAGGGCCAGCAGAAGCATCTTCCCTTGCCGTAACAGCAGGGATGCTCACAGTTCAGCGGTGAAGGTACCGGCGCTCCCTGAATGAAGTCCCCGCCGCCGTATCTGTTTTCCACCGGAATATGACCCGCAAATATAATAGAAGTGCTCATACTCATAATGTTTCACCTCCACGGCTCTTCCTGACTGCATCTCTTACGGCCTTCTCCGGTGCTTCCTTTGCAGCTTCCTCCTTTTTTGCATTCAGCTGCTCAATAATGGATTCCCTGTCTTCCGCCGGTTCCGCAGCCTCCATTTCTGCCTGACGCTCCTCGAATTTATCCGCCGATTCGAAAATATGCTCCTTGCTGTCGTAGTGGTAAGCATGGTCCGTCAGAACATCTTCCGGAGCAACCTCTGTGGCATTGACATCCTTGATCAAGGCTGCCAGGTCTCTGGCATTCATTTCACCGGTATCCTTAACCAGAAGCACTTCATGAATGCTGCTGGGAATGATGAAATAATCTCCGCCGAGCTTTTCCGCGGCCTCCTCAAAGAAATTTGGATACGCAATGACGGCGGCTCCATGGTTCTGATGTGGAACATCTGCTACGAACAGGATTCCATCCGGATCCGGTTCCAATGCAAAACCGCCCGGCATTTCATTCAGCGCCTCCTCAATACTCTTGATCTCTAAAGGTCGAATGCGGGGTGCGTTTTCTGCAGCATCTTCGCGGAGCTGCTCATGTGTGATTCCAAACTGTTCCATCAGATTGTTGGTCACCAGAACCGTGCTGCTCGCATCTTTGCTCGAATCAAGCACCAGGCGGTAGACAACGGCGATGTCCTCCATCTGCTCATGCGGAACATTCTGAAGCATCCTTGCGTTCCGCTCCGCGGATACAACCTCCATGGCCAGCCTGTTCTTCATTTCCGCATAGTTGGTAAGATCTGAAACCTGAAACTTCGGCATATGCGCAAGGCTGCCCTTCAGTGATTCGGTAACTCCGGAAAGGACCTCGTTGTAATCTCTTCCCCTTTCCATTGCATGGAAAATTTCATCGAAGTTCGCATTGACGCCAACGCCGCTTCCCTTCGGCGTAACGCTTAATGCATCGTAGGAACCGTTCAGCTTCTCAATGTGATGTTCGCTGACATCCGCCTCGATCCCCAGCTTCTGGAGATTGGTTTTGAGATCCTCTGCAAACGATTCCTTAAACTGTTCATAATCCATCAGGCTGTTTTCCTTTCTCTTGTGCTTCGTCTGAAATCAGGTCGTCACCTGATTTCGGGCAAAAGAAAAGCGCCAGACACGCGACCGTTACGATCACGAGCTGACGCTCTCATCAATATTCCTGTTCTGTTTTCTTCTGCAAAAGAAAACAAGCAAGAGAATCACCGTTCAGGTGTTTTCGTCTTGCTTGTCTATGATAATAGTATCAGCTTCAAAAGGGAGGTACAACCTACACAGGATCTAAATTTCCTCTAAATTGTTTCTACACGAGTTCTACAAGCCCTGTTTTTCTTGCTTTTAGTATGCCCAGAAGCACAATTCCACCGCAAAGCGAAATCCGAAGGATCCAGTAAATCACGGTAAAAGCCGGCATAACTGAAGAGTAGTTCGCTTCGATGAATTTCTGCCACAAGAGTTCCGCGGGAATAGCCAGGACAAAGTACGCGGAAAAGGCATAAATCAGTGAGGATATTACGGTTCCGGCAGGACTGTCTTCCTGGTCTGTCCCATATTTTGCCGAATTTGAAACAAGGAATACAAGATTTAAAACCAGATAAGCGATCGTTACAAACACGCAATATCCTACAGAATCCGGTTTCATTGCATCGAGAGCAATCATGCTGATGACCGCAATCATAATTTCGCTGAGGGACAATGCCGTTGCCCTACCGGTAGCCTTAATGTTCATCAGTAACGCAACCACAACCTCTATCACAAGAAGGACCATGAGATAGTTCATGACAGGATGCCCCGGTACAATCCTGCCGGCCCACGACACTTCTGTGCAGATGAACAGGCTGATCAGCGCACCGCTGATATAGGGCATTATCGTCATCGCAGCATAGAAACAGACTGAAATGATAATCACAGCTGCCGAAATGACAAACCACAGTATTGTTAAGATATAGAGCAGCATTGCCGTTCCTCCTTTTCCGGGTCACTCTTCGTCCTGAAGCTTCCGGATGTACTGTAGAACCTTTTCCTGCTTCTTCTTACTCAGTTTCTGAAATTCCTTCTGGTACTGCAGCAACCTTGCAAGCTTTTTGTCATCTTTCGCATTTTGATCTGCCTCTATGCGCTTAATCTCTTTCCAGGTAGTATCTTCTGTGGTTTGATCTTCCAGGACTGGTCCTTCATCCTCCATAAGGCTTGCCGTTGATACATGATAAAGGGCTGCAAACTCATGAACCTCAGACGCTCGGAGCGGTCTTTTATCCGCTTCGATTGCAGACAAGGTTGGTCTTGACATCCCCATTGCCTTTGCAGCATCCACCTGCCTCATTCCGCTGAGGATTCTTGCTTCTTTCAGTCTCTCTCCAAAGCTCATTTTCTCGCCTCCATGTTAGAATTTCTGACCTGCTATCAGTATAGCATATGGGGTTAGATTTGTCAGTAATTCTGACGTGGATTTATTCTGCCTTTGGATAATACATATCGTGACTGACCTCTGCCTGGTAGTAGCTCCCCATCGTAGACACAGCGTTGAAGAGCATGGCAAGGAGATATTTCTTGATATTCCGGACCTTGGCTGTGTTGTCCTTCATACGCTCGATGACATATTCCACATGGCTGTAGTCCAGCTTCAGGAATCTGGATCGGACAAGCTCTGCCGGATAACAGTCTCTCGCGATCTCAATTTCACTTCTACTGGACAGCACAACCTCCAGAATCAGGTCACAGATTCCGTCAATAATGTCCTTCTCGTAAGGGAAATGCTCCAAAAGGCAGTCATACTCAATATTCTCTTTGATGAGCTCCGTGTATCCTGCCACATCTGATCTCTTCTCACTGCTCTTCCTGGATGAGATTGGATCAGATTCAGTATTATTAGACTCAGTATTATTCTTTTTATTCTTATTACGGTCCTCTTTGTAAACCTCCAGAGGTCCGTTTTGTAAACCTCCGGAGGTTTCATTTTGGGACCTGCAGAGGTTTAAATTGTAAACTTCAGAGCCACTTTTTTCCGACTCAAGGAAGAAGTTTTTCACGTAGATTATGTCTGGTTTCCCTAGTCCCTGCTTCTTTCTTTCGATCAGTCCGATTCCGCCCTTTGCATCCAGTTCCGCAATCGTCTTCATCGCCTTGTTCTTCCCACAGTGCAGATTTTCCATGGTGTCTTCGATTGAATAATAGATGTAGACCCGATTTTCCTTGTCAAACCAACGATTTCTGGCTGAAAGTGACATCCGGTCCAGCATCAGGCCATATAAAACCTTGGCATCATTGGAGATCCTATTGAAGAAATCACTGGTAATCAGAAGCTTTGGAATCCGGTAGAAGGTGAGCATTTCCGATTCTGTTCCATAGAAATATTCGAATTGTATCTGATCGCTCACTTGGTTTTCCTCCTTTCTGTCCGAGCTCAGAGATGCAGAATCTGCATTTCTGAGCTCTTCCGGCTTCAGCTTCATCGCTCGATTACCGCGAAGTTTTTCACGTAGATAATGTCCGGTTTTCCCTGCCCCTGATGCTTCTTCTCCACAAGTCCGATTCTTTCCAGCTCAGCCAGACAATCGCTGGTCTTTCTGGGCGATGCTCCGAGGTCATCTGCCATCTCTTTGATCGGGTAGATCACATAGGCTCTGTTCTGCTCATCCAGCCAGTGATTCTTCATGGATACAGACATGCGATCCAGAAGGAGACCGTAGAGCATCTTGGATCCACTGGAAATAGCCTGAAAGTACCCATCCGGATCCATCATTGCCTTGGGGATCCGGATAAACGCATACTGCAGAGATTCATCGCGGTCAATATAATCAAATGCCATTTTCGCCGCTCTCCTTCCATTTCTCCAGAAGCTGCAGGATTACTTTCTCCCGCTCCTCGTTGTCATAATCTGCCGTGAAGAACCGATCGAGCTTTCTCTTGGAGAACGTAAGCTTTCCATTCAGCTTCTTCTGTGGCAGTGCTGCATTCAGCACTTCGATCATGCTATACTGCGTCAGGTTATCAACGTTGTTCTTCTTAATGGCATCGATCTGTGCCTGCCGGATCATACCATTCTCCCTGATATACTGATACAGCCATTTCTGAAGATCCTTATTAAAATAAGAGATCTCGACACCAAGAACCATGGGAAGCCGCCTCCTGTCCACATAATCCAGGAGTTCCGGGATCAGCTCGGTCAGACGGATATAGCGCTGGACCTGACGACCGCCCATGCCCATTGCCTTACCAACTTCTTCCCTGCTTTTTCGTTCATCTGCCAACTTGTGGACATCGTGTCCACAAGTTGCTTCATCCGAATCACCATCTAACTTGTGGACATCAGGTCCACAAGTTAAGTCTACGCGACTTCCCTGTCTCCTCATTGCATCCAGCTTCATCTTCAATGCAAAGGCCCGCTCGCTCGGCAGGATTTCCTCCCTCTGCATATTGGAATCCACCATGACAATTGTCGCTTCGTCATTTGTCATGGGCTTAATAATCGCCGGGATTGTGGTAAGTCCTGCCAGCTTTGCCGCATGCATCCGGCGGTGGCCGGAGATCATCTCATAGCCTCCCTCATCATCCGGACGGACCAGAACCGGTGACAGGACTCCGTTCTCCTTGATGCTCTCGACCAGTTCCGCCATCTTGTCATCATCCAATACCTTGAACGGATGATTCTCAAACGGATAAATCTGATCGATCCGGATTTCTGCTGTCGCATCCTTTTCAACTGGCACGCCGAGAAGCTCCTCCACCGTCTCAAAGTGAACTTTCTCCCTCTTAACAGCCATGCTCCAGTACCTCCTTTGTCAATTTCGAATAGGCATCCGCCGCCTTCCCCTTCGGATCATAGTCATAGATTGTCTTTGCCAGCTGACTGGTCTCAGATGCCCGGACTGACATGGGGATCTCAATCTGAAAGATTGGTATGGACTTGCCGTAAACCTCATTGACCTCATCTACGATTTCTCTGGCATAAATCGTCCGGCGATCCACCATGGTAAAGAGGATTCCTTCAATCTGCAGGTTGTTGTTCAATCTTCTCTTGACCGTATAGATCGTCTTGATCAGCTGCTGAAGCCCCTTCACTGGAAGGTATGCCGCCTGAACCGGTATTAATACACTGTCCGCGCAGGCAAGCGCATTCACTGTCAAAATTCCAAGAGAAGGCATACAGTCAATCAGAATGTAATCGTAGCGAGAACGAATCTGTTCCATATAGATTCTGAGTACCAGCTCCCTGCTCATGACATTAACCAGTGAAACCTCTGCCGCAGAGAGATTAATATTAGATGGAAGCAGATCAAGCCTGTCCTTTACATGGATAATGCCGAAGTCCTCAGAAAGCTCCTCATCATTCACGATACCGGAGATAACCTCAGTTACAGAATGTTCCAGCCGATCCGGTTCACGGCATCCCATGCTCAGAGTGAGCGATGCCTGCGGATCCAGATCCACAAGGAGAACGTTTTTCCCCTGCTCTGCCAGTCCTGCGGCAAGATTTACAGCGGAAGTAGTCTTTCCGACACCGCCCTTCTGATTTGCGATTGCGATAACCTTACACATAAGCCGCTCCTTCCTCATAATCTAAATGACTGAAAATACTTATCGAAAGTCTCCAGGTCCACATAAACGCATTTGCCAACCTTTATGATTGCCTCGCACTCATGGGCCATCTGCTTGAATTTGCATACTCCCATGCTGTAAAGTTCAGCTCCCTCCTGATACTTCACATATTGCTTTCTCTTGCTCCTCGCCTCTCTGGCCGCCTGACTAAGTGGTCTCATGTTCGTTCTCCTTTCTGCTTTGTTCCCTTAAATACGCATCAAATAAATCTCTCCGTACCCGGTAGGTGGTCTCGATCTTGTACAGGGCTCCAGCTTCTCTTGCCATACGAAGGATCACCTTCTCCGTCAGTCCGTAGTACTCATAACCGGATCTCAGATCAAAGAACTGCTTCTGTGCGAATCGGATATCAGTCTCATCCAATCGATCTGAAATCTTCCATAAATTACCCTTCATCCTTCATCTGCTCCCAGTGATTTTTCACCTTTCGGACCCGGCCCTGGGTAAGAGGCTCCTGCCGGAACTTCTCCAGATAGGCATCAAAGATATCCCGGTTGATGAGAACAACTCCATCGAAGCGATAGATTGCCCCGCACTCATCCGCCAGCTTCAGAAGTTTTCTATGCTGCAGGCTATAGACGATCTCACATTCCCTCCAGGTCAGAAATTTCTTTTTCAGCCGGCCTGCCTCCGCCTTGATTTCTGTCCTCCGTTCCAGATCGTAATATTCGTCTGTCATCAGTTCCTCGCCGATTCTGGTCTTGCTCATTGCGCTTCTCCTTCCGCTTTGGATTTGTGGTATCCCTTGTCTTGGATTCAAAACAATAAAAAAAGCACTTCCTTCAGAATCTCTTCTAAAGAAAGTGCCTCAGTGGGTACTCTATGATTTCTGTCTTGCTACATGTCTGAACCCATCAGTTTTCGTCAAAAACTGCGGATTCGTTGCAACCATGTTGCAATTCATGTCCACGAATTTATCTGGGTCTGCAACTTGTTACACAAATCCAAGTACTTTTCGGTCGGATCAGTACAGCTTCGCACCTGCCGGGATGTGATTGTCCACCATCAGAAGGTGGAGTTCCTCATCGTCGCTGTCCTTCTTGTTGTTGACAGCAGAGAGAAGCATTCCGCAGGAATCGATGCCCATCATCTTCCGCGGAGGAAGATTGGTGATGGCGATCAGGGTCTTTCCAACCAGCTCTTCCGGCTCGTAATATGCGTGAATACCGGAAAGAATGATCCTGTCGGTGCCTGTTCCGTCGTCCAGAACGAATTTCAGCAGCTTCTTTGACTTCGGAACTGCCTCGCAGGCCTTTACCTTCACTGCCCGGAAATCGGACTTACTGAAGGTATCAAAATCCACCTGCTCCTCGAACAGAGGCTCGATCTTCACATTGCTGAAGTCGATCTTGTCGTTCGGGGTGAAGAATCCGTTGTTGTCAGATCCTGCCGTCTCGTCCTTTTTGTCCTCATGTACTTGAGTGTTATCCTTCGATAAGCTCTTGAGTGTCGGGAACAGCAGAACATCGCGGATCGCAGCGCTGTTCGTGAGCAGCATCACAAGTCTGTCGATGCCGTAACCGATCCCGCCGGTGGGCGGCATGCCGATCTCCATGGCGTGGAGGAAGTCCTCGTCGGTGTGCTCAGCCTCTTCGTCACCTGCCGCTGCGTTCGCATCCTGCTGCGCGAAGCGCTGGCGCTGGTCGATGGGGTCGTTGAGCTCGGAGTAGGCGTTGCACATCTCCCAGCCGTTGATGTAGAGCTCGAAACGCTCAACCTTTGAGGGGTCGTCAGGCTTCTTCTTGGTCAGCGGGCTGATCTCGATCGGGTGATCCATGATGAAGGTCGGCTGGATCATCTTATCCTCGCAGAAGGCGTCGAAGAAGAGGTTTACGATGTCGCCCTTCTTGTGGCGCTCTTCGTACTCGACGTTCTTCTCCCTGGCGATGGCCTTTGCCTCGTCGTCTGTCTTCACGGCGTCGAAATCGATGCCTGTCTCTTCCTTGATCGCCTCTACCATGGTCAGCTTGCGGAAGGGCTTGCCTAGGTCGATCACATGACCTGTGCCGGCTTCCTTATCGCCGTAGTAAATCTGTGTTGTGCCGCAGACCTTCTCGGCGAGGTCTCTGAACATGGACTCTGTCAGCTCCATCATGCCGTTGTAGTCTGTGTATGCCTGGTACAGCTCCATGAGGGTGAACTCGGGATTATGTCTTGTATCCGTCCCCTCATTTCTGAAAACACGGCCGATCTCGTACACTCTCTCGAGCCCGCCGACGATCAGTCTCTTCAGGTACAGTTCAAGAGAGATGCGGAGCTTTCTGTCCTCATTCAGCGCATTGTAGTGTGTGATAAACGGTCTTGCGGAGGCACCGCCCGCATTTTCAACGAGCATAGGTGTCTCGACTTCCATGAAGTCTCTCCCTGCAAGGAAATTGCGGATTTCTGCGATGATGGCGGATCTCTTCTTGAAAGTCTCACGAACATCCTCGTTCATGATGAGATCCACATATCTCTGGCGGTATCTTGTATCTGTATCCGTCAGTCCGTGGAACTTCTCCGGAAGCGGCTCAAGAGACTTGGAGAGAAGCACAAGGCTCTTTACATGAACAGAGATCTCGCCGGTCTTGGTACGGAAGGGGAATCCCTTCACACCGATGATGTCGCCGATGTCGAGATGCTTGAAATCTGCATAGGCGTCATCCCCGAGATCATTCCGGCTCACATAAATCTGGATTCTTCCGTCGCGGTCCTGAATGTTGGCAAAGGACGCCTTGCCCATGACGCGCTTGAACATCATGCGGCCTGCCAGAGAGACAGTGTCGGGCTCTTTCGTGTAGTTGCCCTCCGCGTCCTGCTCGCCGCAGAGCTCATCGAAGTGATCCTTCACTTCCTGTGAGTGGTGCGTCTGGTCGTATGTTGTAATCTTAAACGGATCTCTTCCCTCAGCCTGGAGTGCCTCCAGCTTCTCTCTTCTGATCTTTCTGAGCTGGCCCTCGTCCTGTGAGGCTCTGTTCTGCTTATCTGCCATTTTCTCCTGTTCCCTTCCTGATCAATTCTCCGGCCGCTCGATCTTCATGACCTTGTAAGCAAACGTCCCCGCCTGTGTCTCGACATTGACGGTATCGCCGACCTTGGCGCCGATGAGCGCGCGGCCTACAGGAGACTCGTTGCTGATCTTGCCAAGAAGACTGTTGGCCTCGGAGGAGCCAACGATCTGATACTCGAGATCTTCTTCATCCTCGACATCGCGGATGGTCACTGTGCAGCCTACGCTGACCTTATCGGAGCTGACATCCTCGTCGCCGACGACCTCGATATTCTTGAGCATGGCCTCGAGTTCCTCGATTCTGGCCTCGATCTCTCTCTGCTCATCCTTGGCTGCATCGTACTCGGCGTTCTCGGAGAGATCGCCCTGCTCTCTGGCTTCCTTGAGCTTCTGGGCAACTTCCTTTCGTCTTACCACCTTGAGGTTGTGGAGCTCATCCTCGTATTTTTTCAGTCCTGCATATGTGATAACACTCTTCTTCTGTTCCATGGCCGGTCTCACTCCTGTTAATTCTTTAATACGGCATCTGCCCTTCATCTCTGAAAACAATAAAATCCGTCCGGCACAATTGATGTCCTCCGGACGTTTTCATTCTGCAGGATGCTGGCAAATGCATCATGCGGGGCTATAGCCCGCGCAAATTATACCTATTCAATGATGACTTGTAAAGAATACCACTTTTTGTAATTGTTTAGCACCCCTCAAAAAGTCAGAATTTCGGATGGGAAGCTTGCTTACCAGACGAAATGGATGACTTTTTGAGGGGCGGACAAGGCGCGCAGCGCCTCTGGACGCCAACATCGAAGAGAACCGGAGGTTCTCGAGATGTTGTGCTAAACAATTACTGCTTCATTTAGCACCCCTTAAAAAGTCACAATTTCGGATGGGAAGCTTGCTTACCAGACGAAATGGATGACTTTTTGAGGGGCGGACAAGGCGCGCAGCGCCTCTTTATCTATACGTATGGAAATTCCTGGTGCAGCAGCGCCGTCAGCTCATCAAAGGAACCCACCGTATTTACCTTCGAGCGGAGCTTCGCCGCCCCCGGAAAGCCCTGGAGGTACCAGGAGACGTGGCTTCTGATCTCAAGAATTCCCTGCCGCTCCCCTTTGACTTCCTTCATGAGCTGTGCGTGCCGCAGGATCATCTGCACGATCTCGCGGCGGCTGGGGCGCTCCATCTCTTCCCCTGTATCGAGGTAGTGTTCTATCTCTCTGAAAATCCAGGGATTGCCCCTTGCAGCTCTCGCCACCATCACTGCAGTGCAGCCCGTCTCTTCTATCATTTTCTTGGCGGACGGGCCGTCCACGACATCCCCATTGCCGATCACAGGGATATGGACAGCATCCACGACCTCTTTGATGACGCTCCAGTCCGCATGCCCCGTGTACATCTGCGATCTCGTCCTTCCATGGACAGCGACCGCAGAAGCGCCGCCGGCTTCTGCCGCCATCGCACACTCCGCGGCATTTACGTGCTGTGCGTCAAACCCTTTCCGGATCTTGACCGTCACCGGCCTGTCCGTGTGCTCTCTGCACGCACGCACGATCTGCTCAATGAGATGAGGATCCTTCATGAGCGCCGATCCCTCGCCGTTGTTCACGACCTTTGGAACAGGGCATCCCATGTTGATGTCCAGAATGTCAAACGGCCAGTCCCTGATCAGTTCGACAGCTTCTGCCATCACCTCGGGCTCATGACCGAAGAGCTGAAGAGAAACCGGTCTCTCTTCCGGTCTTGACTGCGCCAGTTCCTTTGTTTTTTTGTTGTGATAGACAAGTGCCTTCGCGCTGATCATTTCCATCACAACGAGCGCTGCGCCCTGTTCCCTGCACAGCAGACGGAACGGCAGATCCGTCACGCCCGCCATCGGGCCCAGCACGGTTCTGCCGGATATATGCACGCTGCCGATATCAAATCCCATCTGCCAGGTCCTCCGGCGTGCTGTCCCTGTGAAACGTATCCCGGGGAGCTCCTGCATCTTCGCCCCCCTCAAGGTCTGCATTTCCCTCTGCGTCCGTGTCCTCGTCCTCCTCTTCCTCGAGGAGTTGTCCAAGGTCCATCTTCAGGAACTTCGCCTTGTAATAAACAGAGAGCGAGCGGAACATGTCCTGCTTCGTTGATCTGATCTTCTTGACCAGAAGGGCGCTCCCGATCTCATCGTAGAGAAGGTCGCCCTCATCGGCTCTCGTGTCGATCACGACCTCACCCGTCGGCGTGTAACCGATTGTCATGATGCCGCCCACCTCTTCCGTAAAGAGGACGCAGATGATCTGCAGTTCCTCTTTTATGTTCTCCGGGAGAGAGTCAAATTTGTGGTTGAAGTAATATTTCTGGTCATACTTGCTGGCGCCGCACAGGACGATCCGAAAGTGTTCGTCCTCCGCCCAGAAAGCATCCCGCTGATCCTGTGTGTACTGCTGATCCATATATGCTCTTACTCTCTATAAACTTTTCTTTTATCTCTGCGTCTCCGGCAGATTCTGCCCTGAGGATGCCCCGCTCCCAAAGACTGTTATGCGCAATGTCTTTATACATACCCCATGACGCCGCGCACGGAGATCTCTCCGTTGCCGACATACACCGGGTCCTTCTGTCCATCCGGAATGACAATGAGCTCGCCGTCTGCCGTGATACCCTTTGCAGATCCCGTGTACTCGCCCTTGGGATCGAGGACGCGCACCGCGCGGCCGATGTTCACAAGCCCTGCCTCATAGGCAGGACGGAGCCCCTCGAGGTCGCCGTCGCGAAGGAACACATCACAGTCATTTTCAAAATGCCGCCAGATGTCCGCCACGAACTGCGCTCTGCGGACCGGATGTCCCAGTGCCAGCGCAAAGGAGGTCGCCGTCTCTTTGATCTCCTCCGGAAATTCCGTCATGTTGACATTCAGACCAATCCCGACAGTCACATCGCGGATCTCCCGCTCCTCCATCCGCATCTCAGTCAGGATCCCGCACGTCTTCTTGTACGGCCCGTCATCGACGGAGACGACCACATCATTCGGCCATTTGATGCCAAAACGCACCTTGTTCCTGTCATACGGCATATCCTGCAGGGCCTCATAGACCGCCAGCGCCATGATGAGCGTCAGCATAGGCGCCCTGGAGGGGTCCATCTGCGGCCGCAGGAGAATAGACATATATACGTTGCCGACATCCGGAGAGAGCCACACGCGGCCTCTGCGGCCCTTACCTGCGTGCTGGCACACGGTCACAGCCAGCGTCCCCTGCGGGGCGCCCTCGTCCGCCATAGCCATGATGTCATCGTTGGTGGACCCTGTCTCCTTTTTGAAAACAACGGGATGCCCGGCCCATCTCGTCTCCAGTGCCCTCTCGAGCTCCTCCTGGTTTAAGATATCCGCTGTCTCATCCTTCACGAGAAGGTATCCCTTGTTCGTCACCGCCTCGATCTTATAGCCGTCTGCGCGCAGTGCCTCAATTGCCTTCCAGACGGAGGTTCGCGAGACGCCAAGTGCATCACACAGCTCCTGCCCCGAGACGAAGCTTTCTGCGGACAGAAGTGTTTTCAGAACATTATCCTTTATCATCTTTCCATCATCTGCGGATCGGCAGACCCGCGCGGACATAAATCAGCCCCGTTTCTTAACTTCGCGGTCTGTCTGAGCGGCATTTCCTGTCTTCGCGCAGAAGGCATTCTGCCGTTTCTTTATTCCTCGTAGCCAAGCGTGGCCGCCATCACAGCCTTGATCGTGTGCATGCGGTTCTCTGCCTCCTCGAAAACAACGCTCCGGCTGCTCTCGAAGACCTCATCCGTCACTTCCATCTCGTCCAGACCGTACTGCTCGTGGATCTTCTCTCCGATCCCCGTTTTCAGATCGTGGAAGGCCGGCAGGCAGTGCATGAAGACTGCCTTACTGCTGCCTCTCTTTAAGAGATCCATCGTCACACGGTAAGGCAGAAGATCCTGAATTCTTTCCTTCCAGACGGCGTCCGGCTCGCCCATGGATACCCAAACATCTGTGTAGAAGACGTCCGCGCCCTCTGCAGCCGCCTTCGGATCCTCCGTCAGAGTGATGCTGCCGCCGCTCTCCTTCGCGAGCTCTCTGCAGGTGCCGACAAGCTGGGAATCAGGCCAGTATTTCTTATTGGAGCAGAGCGTCACATGCATGCCCATCTTGCTCCCGAGAACCATGAGAGAATTGCCGGTGTTGTACCTGGCGTCGCCAAAATAAGAGAGCTTCACACCCTTCTCTGATCCGAAGTGCTCACGGATTGTGAGAAGGTCAGCCAGCATCTGCGTCGGATGGAACTCATTCGTAAGGCCGTTCCAGACAGGCACCTTAGAGAAGCGCGCGAGCTCCTCCACGATGTTCTGCCCAAAGCCTCTGTACTCGATGCCGTCAAACATTCCGGCAAGAACCCTGGCCGTATCCGCAATCGACTCCTTTTTGCCGATCTGCGAGCCTGTGGGATCCAGATATGTAGTCCCCATGCCGAGATCGTGGGCGGCCACCTCAAAGGCACATCTCGTTCTTGTGCTGGTCTTCTCGAAAATCAGTGCCACGTTCCTGCCCTTCAGATGATCGACAGGAATGCCCTTTTTCTTCTTGTCCTTGAAGTCCGCAGCCAGATCTGTCAGATAACTGATCTCCTCGGGTGTGTAGTCCAGGAGCTTGAGTAAATCTCTGCCCTCGAGTGTATTCATTGTCCGCCTCCTCACCTTGCGTGCTGCAGCATGAAAATAAGCTGTCATAGCCCGCAGTCTGCTTTCGTACGGTGCTTTTGTGCAGTTCACGTGTTTTCCTGCAGTTTAGCACAAAGAGGAAGTGCCTGCAATTTGGCCACGCTGATGTCTGTGTGATCTGTCACTGTGCATATGTCTATGGCCGCGGTGGTCCCGCCTCCGGCTCGGTTCGTTCCAGACGCGTACCACTGCGCAGAACCGTCGGAAGATATCTCATGTAAGCATGACTGCCTCCTTCCCCGCTGCTACACGCACAAAAAAGGCATCTGCAGAAAAACTGCAGATGCCCCTGTATATGCCCTGATATGAAATTCTCTTACAGAGAACCCCAGAAGGCGTGTGCGCCGATGACCTGGCCGCCCTTATGCAGTTCCTTTCTCATGAAGAAAACTGCATTGCCTACGGGATCGGCACCGCTCAGTGCCTCGCTGGCTGCATTGTAGCAGTCCTGCGGAACGCCGCCGTTTCTGAGAACTCTGTTCAGCCATCCGGAGCCGGCCGGTGAGAACTGGCCTCTCTGGTAAATGACGGAACTGATCCTGTTCGGGAAGCGGCTGCTCTTTACGCGGTTCATAACAACATTGCCGACGGCAACCTTTCCCGTGTGGCTCTGGTTGCCGGCCTCGCAGTAGATCAGGGAAGCGAGAAGCTTGAGATCAGATGTCACAACTGTGGCAACGGACTTCTTGCTGCTGGAAGACTTCTCAGTGTCCTTGGCATCTGTATTGCTCTTGGCGGTCTCTGCCGACTGTGTGGAAGCGCTGGAAGATGCATCGTCTGAAGTGTCACTCTGTGTCTGCGCTGCGGGGGATGCACTTGCTGCTGCATTGGCCTTATCTTTGTTATCCCCGGAGGAAGCTTCTGAAGAAGCCTCATCTGTCGCTGCGGAAGAAGCTGTGGAAGCTGTATCTGCTGACGGAGCGTCTGCGGCAGCATCCTTGTCTGCCTCATTACTGCTGTCAGATGCAGCTGACTGTGACGCGCCGGCGTCCTCTGCGGAGCTGGCTGCCTGTGCTGCGCTGTCCTTTGAAGAAGTCTCTGCATCAGCACCTGACGCTGCCTCTGCGCTGTCCTTTGCATTGTCTGCAGAAGTCTTGGCCGCATCATCTGTGCCTGCCTCTGTCGAAGCGGCAGAGGAAGCGGCGTCAGATGAATCGGATGCCTGCTGACCGTTTCTGCCGGAAACAGAAGAAATCGTATCCTTGACAACCTGCGCATTGGCTGCTGCGAGCGCCTGCTCCTTGCTCATGCCGGAGAGAAGAGCCGTCTTATAGATTCTCTGCGCGTTGGCTGTCGCCTTCTGTGCTGTATCATCAGAGATCCCGTCGACCTTCGGTGTGCTGCTCTCATTGGATGCGGCTGCATCGTCGGACTTGTTCTCTCCCTGTGCAGCATCATCGGATTTGCTGCCATCATCCTGCGCGGAAGCATCGGGCTTGCTGTTCTCATCCTGCGATGTCTTGTCCTCGGAAGAATCAGTGCTCTGCTCCTTGGAAGAATCATCCCGCCTGGATGCGTCTCCAGCCTTTGCTGTATCTGTGCTGCCGGCATCTGCGGCGTCAGAAGAAGCATCTTCAGATGCATCCGCCTGCTCTGTGCTGTCGGATTTCTCTGCAGTCTGATCTGCTGCGCTGACTGCTGCCTCTGTACCGTCGTCCGCGGCGCTCTCATTCATGTCCTGCGCATCGTCCTGCGTCTCGGATGCGTCAGAAGCGCTCTCGTCTGTGCTGTCCGCATTTGCAGAAGACTGGTCGCTGCTGTCATCAGAGACGGCATCTTTGCTCTTCAGAGCCTTCTTCGTCTTGATGACGGCATCTTTGGCAATCTGCATGGCAGTCTTCTCATCGTTGCCGGCCTTCAGCGCATCCTGATAGAACTTCTGCGCCGCTGCCGTTGCGAGATCATTCATTTCCGCTTCAGAGCGCTGCCCATTGTCAGCTGCATACGCCGGGAAAGAAGAGGAAGCTGCAATTGCACCCGCAAGGAGAATCGCTGCCGCTCTGCCAAACTTATTGTGTCCTGCTCTCATATAACCTCCAGATGGGACAGACCCGCTGCAGTTATTGCGAATCTGTTCTCAAATGTTAATCTCTGGTTTCAATTTATTACGAAATTGTTACCGGAAATTGGTCATATATTATCACCGTGCAACAACTCTGTCAAGTTGACACGCGTGCAGGGCCTTCGCCGGCTGGTTTTGTGCAGTTTTAAGAATCAGTAAATCACAGCTCCTTCGACTTCTTCACGCATGCATCGATTGCCTCCATCACCGCCGCGCGGAAGCCATCCTTCTCGAGCACCTCCAGGCCCTCAATTGTCGTTCCTCCCGGCGAGCAGACCATGTCCTTGAGCTCTGCGGGATGGCGCTTCGTCTCGAGCATGAGCTTCGCACTGCCCATAACTGTCTGAGCTGCAAATCTGTAAGCCTGCTTCCTCTGCATGCCTCCCTTTACGCCGGCATCTGCCAGCGCCTCGATGAACATGAACACATAGGCAGGTGCGGCGCCGCTGACGCCGCCCACGACGTCCATGAGATTCTCATTGACGACTTCTGCAAGACCGAAGCTGCTGATGATGTGCAGTGCCTTCTTGAGGTCCTCATCCGACACATTTTCATTTCTGCAGACGGCCGAGCACCCCTCCTGCACCAGTGCGGGCGTGTTGGGCATACAGCGCACGATCTTTACCGGCTTGGAAAAATACTGGCTGATCCACTTCGTTGTCTTGCCGGCCGCCACACTGATGATAAGCTTGTCCTCTGTCACAACATCCATAATTTCCTCGAGGACAACAGGGAGCGTCAGCGGCTTCACGGCGAGTACCAGCACATCAGCCTCCTTCGCCACCGCCTTGTTCGAGGGATCCGTGCGGATGCCGAACTCCTCCTTCATATGCTGCATTGTTGCTTCTGTCGCTGCGGAACCGATGATGTCCTCAGGGCTCACGATCCTGTGCCCCAGAATTCCGCCGATCATCGCCTTTGCCATATTGCCAAGTCCGATAAAACCGATAACCATCAGCCATGCCTCCTTTGTCTTTGTGCTTCATACATGAGAATGCTGGCGGAGACCGCCGCATTCAGCGATTCAATCCTGCCTTCCATAGGAATCAGAATCTTTTCTGCCGCAAGGTCCGCTGTCGCTTCCTGCAGACCGTTCCCTTCGTTTCCGATCAGAAACCCGCAGGCGCCCCTGTAGTCCGGCGCGTCGTAGTACCGCTCTCCCTTCAGGTGCGCGGCATATACAGCCACTCCCTTCTTTTGAAGGCTCCTCAGCTCCTCCTGCAGATCTTCAACATAAAGAAACGGCTGCCGGAACACAGCACTCATCGTGGCCCGCACGGTCTTTGGATTGAACAGATCTACTGTCCCTTTATTCATAATAAGGCCTGTGCAGCCTGCTGCCTCTGCCGTCCGGAAAATAGTGCCGAGATTTCCGGGATCCTGCAGATCCTCCGTGAGCAGAAGGAGAGGGTTTTTGCCCAGCACATCCTCCAATGTCCAGGAGGGCTGCCTGGCCGTAAAGAGAATACCCTGCGGCGTCTTTGTATCCGCCGTCTTCCTCATGAGCTCATCAGACAGAACCGTAAAAGGAAAGTCAGTGATCTTCTCAAGAAGCTTCGGAGCTTCCTCGGGAAGCGGATGTATACGGGCTGCTTCCTGCCGCCCATGAGAGCTATCCCGCAGCTCCTGCAGAAGACTCTCGCTGACGAAAACTCTTTCGATAAAACGCTCCGGCGCATCCATGAACAGACGAATTCCTTCGCCCGCAAAGAGCCCTTCCTCTCTCCTCTGCCTTGCCTTATCCCGCAGAAGGCAGTAATGCTTCACCTGCGGATTAGATGACGATGTGATGATTTCCTGCACGCTCTCCTCCTGCTCTTCTCTGCAGCACAGCGCCTGTATATTCCTGAAGAGCGGTGTTTCTTCTCCACGAAAACAGCGTCGCCCCAAAGGTATCATTCTGCAACTGCAAGCGGGGCAGCAGACGATGTATACCGCCTGCTGCCCCGCAGTCCATTTCACCTGTCTCTGCTGTTATCTGGACAGATTCTGGCAGATCTCGTACTGATACTCGGAGATGCTCTTTGTCATGGCGAGCGCCTCCTCGATGTCCATATCCATCACCTGGCCGCCGCGGAAGCAGATCACGCGGTTCTTCTTGCCTGCTGCAATGATGTCGGCAGCATAGGCACCCATGAGGGACCCGTAGAAGCGGTCCTTGCAGGTCGGCGAGCCGCCGCGCTGCATGTAGCCAAGGATTGTCGCTCTCGTCTCAATGCCTGTCGCAGCCTCGATCCGTCTTGCCATGGAAGTGGAGTGGCCGATGCCCTCGGCGTTGATGATGATGTGATGCTTCTTGCCGTGTTTTCTGTTGATGATGATGTTGTCGACGATCTTCTGCTCGTCGTAGTCATACTTCTCAGGAAGAAGGATATCCTCGGCGCCGTTGGCAATGCCGCACCAGAGGGCGATATAACCGGCATTTCTGCCCATAACCTCGATGATGGAGCATCTCTCATGGGAGCTGGAGGTATCTCTTACCTTATCAATGGCCTGCATGGCCGTGTTGATGGCAGTATCAAATCCAATCGTGTAGTCAGTGCATGCGATATCCAGATCGATTGTGCCGGGAATTCCGATCGCGTTGATGCCAAGTCTCGAGAGCTTGAGGGCGCCTCTGTAGGAGCCGTCGCCGCCGATGACGATGAGACTGTCAATACCGTGTTTTCTGCAGATCTCTGCAGCCTTCTGCTGGCCCTCTTCCGTCTTCATCTCCTCGCATCTTGCCGTGCCGAGGATTGTGCCGCCCCGCTCGATGATATCAGCGACGCTGGCCTTGTCCATGTCAATGATCTCCTCATCCATAAGGCCTGTGTAGCCTCTCTGGATACCCTTGACGATGCAGCCGTTGTGAATACCCTCACGCACACATGCGCGGATGGCCGCATTCATTCCCGGCGCATCGCCGCCGCTTGTCAGAATACCGATTGTTCTTTGCTTTTCTGCCATAACATCCTCCATCCCCCTGCCTGCACAAGGGGTCTTCCCTGGTCATTGCAGGGATATATTGTCTTTACCGAACTGATTCTCAAGAAGCGCTACCACTGCCGCATCCGCGCGGATTCCCTCGCCCGGCGGCAGGATCTTCCTGCTCCTTGGATGTTCGATATACAAAATGACCTGATCTCTTCCCCCGTGAGCGTCAATGATCTGCTGCAGCTGCTGTGCCTTCTCCCTGTAGTCCTCCGGCGTGCGGAATCGGATCCAGAGCCTTCTCTCCACCTGGTCAAACGGTGTGACGCTCTGACAGATGAGCTTGGCGTCCTTGTCCTCCTCTACAGAGATCCTGCCCTTGATGAAGACCTTTTCATCCTCCTTCAGAAACTGCGAATAGGCTTCATAACTCTTCGGGAAAACAATGACCTCTACAGTCCCCGTCAGATCCTCGAGCTGCGCGAAGGCCATCACCTGGTTATTCCTGGTATATTTTATCTTAATATCGCTGAGCAGACCACCGATTGTTGCAGTCTTTCCGTCCTCTGCGTGGGGTGCATTCGTCTCCTCGTCGATGTAGAAGTCCGTCGCCCGGTTCGTCGTGTGCGCGGCAAGAAGCCCCTGATACTCATCCAGCGGATGCCCGCTGACATAAATGCCGAGGACCTCCTTTTCAAAGGAGAGCTTCATGCCCTTGTCATACTCGCCGACATCCGGATAGTGAATTTCGAACTGGGCCTTGTTCTCCTCCGGTGCGATGTCAAAGAGAGACATCTGCCCCGCCATGTTGTTCTTCTCGCTCTCCTGCAGATCATCCATGATGCGCGCGTAGACGCTCATCATCTGCTTCCTTGTAGCCCCGAGGCAGTCCAGAGCACCTGCCTTGATGAAGCTCTCGATGACGCGCTTCGTGACCTGGAGACCCTCTGTTCTCTGCAGAAAATCGCGCAGATCCCGGAAAGGTCCCCGGCTCTTTCTCTCCCGCACAATGGCATCGATGACAGGCCGCCCGACGCCCTTTACAGCCGTCAGCGCATATCGGATGGCACCGCCGTGCACGGAAAAGCCCGCTTCGCCCTCGTTGATGTCCGGGGGGAGTATGCGGATATGCTTGCTCCTGCACGTCAGTATATACCCTGCCACTTTATTAGGAAAGTCAATCACAGATGTCAGGAGCGAGGCAAAGTATTCCGTCGGATAGTAATACTTGAGCCAGGCCGTCTCGTAGGTGACCACAGCGTAGCATGCCGCGTGGGATTTGTTGAAGGCGTACTTGGCAAAGTCAATCATTGTGTCATAGATATGATTGGCCTTCTCCTCCGGAATCCCTCTTGCAATGCAGCCAGGCACATTCTGCTCTTTATTGCCGTAGACAAAGTTCCTGCGCTCCTCCTCCATGACGTGCTGCTTCTTCTTGCTCATGGCGCGGCGCACAAGATCGGCCCGTCCAAGGGAATAGCCGCCAAGCTCACGCACGATCTGCATGACCTGCTCCTGGTAGACGATGCAGCCGTAAGTGGGCGAAAGAATGGGCTCGAGCTGCGGGGCATCATAGGTGATGCTCGCGGGATCCTTCTTTCCTCTGATATAACGCGGAATAAAGTCCATGGGGCCCGGTCTGTACAGCGCAATGCCGGCGATGACATCCTCGAGATTTCCGGGCGCCAGCTCCTTCATGAAATTCTGCATGCCGCCTGACTCGAGCTGGAAAACACCGTCCGTCCTGCCCGTAGCAATCGAAGCATAGACATCGCGGTCCTCCATGTTGATCTCGTCTATCTTAATGGGAACGGGACCCGGGTTGGCCGTTATTTTCCTTCCAAGGGCATTGGGCTCGTAAGAAGGATATCCGCCCGCTTCCTCTATGGACTGATTGGCCATGCGGACGGCATTCTTGATGACGCCGAGCGTGCGAAGCCCCAGAAAGTCCATCTTGAGGAGCCCCAGCTCCTCGACAGTCGTCATCGTGAACTCCGTTGTGATGGAGCCGTCCGCCGCCCGGGAGAGCGGGATGAGGTTCTCCGCGGGCTCTGCGCAGATCACGACGCCGGCAGCGTGGATCGAGGTGTGGCGGGGAAGGCCTTCCAGGCGCTTTGACATGTCGATGAGATTGTGCACCCGCTCATCTGTATCGTAAGCCTTCTTCAGCTCGGGATTCTCCTTCAGTGCAAGATCAAGCGTTATATTGAGCTCGTTCGGCACCATCTTGGAGATCGTATCACAGAAGCTGTAGGGCAGATCCATGACGCGCCCGACATCGCGGATGACGCCCTTTGCGGCGAGCGTTCCAAAGGTGATGATCTGGACAACGTTGCTCTTTCCGTACTTCTTCGTCACATGGTCGATGACCTCTCCCCTGCGCTCGAATTCGAAGTCCACATCAATATCAGGCATGCTGACACGCTCCGGATTGAGGAAGCGCTCGAAGAGAAGATTATAGCGGATGGGATCGAGCTGTGTGATGCCCATGCAGTAGGACACAACCGAGCCTGCGGCAGATCCTCTCCCGGGGCCGACTGCTATGTCGTGCTCCCTGGACCAGTTGATGTAATCCCACACGATCAGAAAATAATCGACGTACCCCATTTTCTGAATGACAGAGAGCTCGTAATCGAGTCTCTTTCTGACGGTGCCGTCATCGTGCGGATATCTCCTTGCAAATCCTTCATCGCAGAGCTTGTTCAGATAGGTCCAGGAGTTGTACCCTTCCGGCACATCGAAGTGCGGAAGTCTTGTCTTACCGAACTCGATCGTCACATGGCATCTGTCCGCGATTTTCTGCGTGTTGTCGAGAGCCTCGGGCGCATAGGGAAAGAGTGCTCTCATCTCCTCTTCGCTCTTGACATAGAACTGGCCGCCCGCGTAGCGCAGCCTGTTCTCGTCCTGCACCTTCTTGCCTGTCTGGATGCAGAGGAGAATGTCGTGCGCCTGCGCGTCCTCCGCATAGGTGTAGTGGCAGTCGTTCGTCGCGATGAGCGGAATGTGGAGCCGTCTGCTCATGTCAAGAAGTGCGGCATTCACCGTCTGCTGCTCCGGGTAGTCCGGGCCGTGGTCCTGGAGCTCGAGAAAGAAATTTCCCTCTCCGAAAATATCGAGATACCGCAGCGCCGCCTCATCCGCCGCCTTCTGATCGCCCCGCACAATGTCCCTGGCAACCTCGCCGGCAAGACAGGCAGAGCTCGCAATGATCCCCTCATGGAACTGCCGCAGGAGGTCGTAATCCACCCTAGGCTTGTAATAATACCCTTCTGTGAACGACCTGCTGACAATCTTTGAGAGGTTGGCATAGCCCTGGTTGTTCTCAGCGAGCAGGATCAGATGGTAATAGCGGTCCTCCCCCGCACCAAGCTCCCTGTCAAATCTGGATCCCGGTGCCACGTAGACCTCGCAACCGATGATGGGATTGATGCCCTGCGCCATGCACTCCTTGTAGAACTCGATGACCCCGTACATGACGCCGTGGTCTGTGATGGCAGCCGCATTCATATGGAGTTCCTTCACGCGCTTAACGTATTCTTTTACTTTATTGGAACCGTCAAGAAGCGAGTATTCCGTATGACAGTGTAAGTGTACAAAAGACATATCAGCTCCGTCCCATTTCCAGGTTGCGCACGAAGGCCTCCCCGATCAGCAGATCCTCCGGTGTCGTGACCTTGATGTTGCGGTAAGACGCCTCCACCATCTGCACCTTCGTGCCGGACATCTCCTCAACAACCATGGCGTCGTCCGTGATGTGAATTCCCTTTTCTCTCAACTCATCCATGTGAGAAAAAAGGTCTGTATAAGCCTTTGTGATGAGAGAGCAGTCGAACATCTGCGGCGTCTGCACGATCCAGACGCGGCTTCTGTCGGGGGTGTCTTCGACGATGCCGGCCGCGTCCGTTATTTTCACGGTGTCTTTGGAGGGCATGCCGGCGACTGCCGTGCCGCTTAGCTGCACCTGCGCATAGAGGCGCTCCAGCGTCTGCTCATCCAGAAACGGCCTTGCGCCGTCGTGAATGGCGATATAGCGGCAGGGCCATGTGATGGCACATATCCCGTCATAAACGGAATTGTACCTCTCTGCGCCGCCGGGCACATAAGCGCGGATCTTGTCCGCGGCGCCCGGGACCCTGGAGACAATCTTTTCCTCAATGTATTTCTGATCTCCCTCCGGGATCACGAGCACAATGTCGGAGATGATGCGGCTTTGTGTAAGCGTTTTCAGGGAATACGCAAGGAGCGGCATCCTGCACAGCTCCATATACTGCTTGCGGATTCCGCTCCCCATTCTGCTCCCGCGGCCTGCTGCCAGCAGGACCGCTGTATTCTGTATGCTGCTCTGTTCACTCATTGTATATTCCAGTCCAGGTTCCGATCCTGTCCTGCCTCTTGTCACCTCATCAACTGCCGGAAGAGGAGGCCCCTTTCTTTACAAGAATCTCATCTGCCGTGACAGGTGCTGTCACATCAAACGCTGAGCCGTCTTCCTTCATCCAGTCATCTGCATCGCCGGGTATGGCAGAAAGCGTCTCCCCCTTTTTTACGGCCATCACAATGTCATAGCGGTTGTCCCGGACCTGCTGATCCTCCGGGAGCTCCCGCCCGTACGAGAATGTCACCGTGACATAGTCGCTCTCGTGCCCATAATAGACCTCATAGAAATCAATTCTCTCCTGAAGCCAGTTCTGAAAGGAGACCAGATCCTCCTCAGTATAGACATGCCTGCCGTAGAGGTCAGAATCCATGGCGAGGGACTTTTTGATCTCGCGGTACCACTCCGGCAGCTGATTCCGCATCATCTCCTTGACGGCAGGAATGAACTTCTTCTGTGCCATCTCATCGAATTTCTCCCGGAACACCTCATGCTGCATGAGGGACCTTGTCCAGACTGCTCCGCGGCCGACGCGATCCCCTGACTGCGGCCAGAGAACGCTCGCCGTGAAGGCCGGATAGCTGGGCTTTTGAATCTCTGTCGGCGTCGGCGAATAGAGATCAATGAGAAGATCCATGTCCCAGAGCGGTCCGGCATACAGGTGCGAATCATCCGGATTCTTATAGCAGTAATAGCTTCCGTACTCCTCATCCTTGTTCAGGAAAAAGTCCTGTGCAAAATACATCGCGCACCACGAATCGAGGTCAAAATACTGCGTGAGCGGATCCTCTGTGCCCTCCTGCGCGCTGCTTCCGGAGGATGTGCTGCCTTCCGTTTCTCCGCCAGTGTCACTGTTGTCCGGAGAAGCCGTTCCTGTTCCGGTATCGCTTGGCCCGGCGGTCAACGCATCCTCCGCCTGCGCGATGTAATTTTCAATATAGGACATCTCATCATCTGTCGCGTACTTGGGGGACCTGATATGGATGTCCTGCAGGCGCGAGGTAAAATAGCTCACCTCATCCCCATAGAGCTTGCCCAGTTCCAGGAGATACCCGCCGGAAATGTCGCCCGAAGAGCGGGATCCCTCCTCGTCCGGATTCTCCTTCTCCAGGTTCCGGATGTGGACGGTGCCGTCCTTCACATCCACTTTCTGCGTGAGCTGATAGACGCCGGCATACTGCCCGTTCAGATAAAGATTGACAAAGCGCGAGTCAGGCGTGTAGGAGAGGCCGATCTCCCGCCCTGTTGTCAGCGCCATCATGTTGTTGAGGCCGGACACATCGTACCAGTTGGCGAGAAGGTTCCAGTCCTTCTCCGCCTCCATGCCAAGAAGAGACTTCACGCCCTTCAGATGCAGCGCATAGGGCTTTTTGACGGGCTCTCTCGTCCAGTTGCCGCGCAGATTGATCCAGCACTTGCCGAGCGCATTCTCTGTGCCGTCTGCCTCCAGAATCTCGTAGTCCGCATCCTCTTTGTACGTCTTGTCCGAATTGACCGTCCGCATATTGCCGGTCGACGTTGCGATATACATCGTGGGAAGCGTGTCCGCGAACTGCACCGTAAATGTGCCGCTCTCGAGCGTCTTTCCTTTGAAAATAACGTCCAACCGGTACGTCTCTCCTTCCTCCAGCGCGACATGACTGTCGGAGGGGACCTCTCTTCCGTCTATCCTCACGTCGACAGGAAGACTGTAATGGAGGATCGGCGAATGCGAAAATTCTGCAGGGAGATAGGCAGTATACACTCCGTCTCCGTCACCGGCCGCCGAAGAAAAGCGCACGTTCTGCATGGATCCCTGTTTGCAGGTCCATGTCAGATCGCTGAAATAGCTCCCGTCTCTTCCATAGCTGTATACGCGCTCATCCTGCTCACGGCGCTCGAGAAGGAAACATCCCAAGGCGGCGAGAAAGAAGGAGAGCACGGCGATCACCGGCCATATTCTTCCGGAAAGGCGCCTGTACCTTCTATGTATTCTCTTTTGGCCTTTCTGGTCCACTGTTGATCCTCGCTGAGTCAAAATCCGCGCAGGCGGTATCACCGGATGCGGCAGCGTATCTGCCTAGCGCTCTCCAAGGGCGAGCCCGGGCACGGCATTGAGATCATATCCGCTCCTCGTCCCCTTCAGATATTCGTAATAGCCTGCACAGGCGATCATCGCCGCATTGTCCGTGCACAGAATCGGCGGCGGGCAGTAGAAGGTGACGCCCCTCTCGCGGCATGCCTCTTCAGCGGCCCTGCGCAGAGCGCTGTTCGAGGCGACGCCGCCCGCGATGGCGAACTTCGGCGCATGATACTCGTCCACTGCCTCCATGGCGTGTCCGACAAGAACGTCGACGACAGCCTGCTGAAAGGAAGCCGCGACATCAGGCACGGAAATCTCTCTTCCGGCCATCCGCTCCGTATTCAGGTAATTCAGAACGGCCGATTTCAGTCCGCTGAAGCTGAAATCATATCTGGATCCGCCCACCTTCCCTCTTGGGAAGTGCAGTGCCTGCGGATTCCCCTCCTTTGCCGCTTTATCGATCTTCGGGCCGCCGGGGTAGCCAAGGCCTATGGCTCTTGCAACCTTATCAAAAGCCTCACCTGCTGCATCGTCCTGTGTTCTTCCAAGGATCTCATACACGCCGTAGTCCTTTACATTCACAAGGTGCGTGTGGCCGCCGGATACGACAAGGCACATAAAAGGAGGTTCAAGGTCCTTCGCCGCGATGAAGTTCGCGCTGATGTGGCCCTCAATGTGATGCACACCAATGAGCGGAATATCCCTTGCGAAGCTGATGGCCTTCGCCGCCGATACGCCGACGAGAAGCGCGCCCACAAGTCCGGGTCCATAGGTGACTGCGATCGCATCGATATCGTCAAGTGTCCGGTCTGCCTGCCGCAGTGCCTCGCGGATAACCTGGTTGATCCTCTCTGTATGCTTTCTCGAAGCGATCTCGGGCACAACGCCGCCGTAGAGCGTGTGTATATCGATCTGTGACGAGATCTCGTTGGAGAGGACATCTCTCCCATTCACCACAACTGCCGCGGCTGTCTCGTCGCAGCTCGACTCAATGCCGAGGATGGTGATGTCCTTTTTCCCCTCTGCCATACTGTTCATCTTTTCATTGCTCATGTTCATTCTTATACCACGTGCCGCGTCCTCTGCGGCACCCGCGGGTCATTCCTCTGCAAAATTCAGCGTCAGCGTTCTTCCGTCCTTTCCCGCGCTTGTCGCAGGAAAAATCTTTCTGGCCTCCGGTATATACTGCTCGGGCTTCATCTCCGATGGGGAGAAGTGGGTCAGCCACATACTCTTTGGCTGCGCCTTCGCCGCAATGGCAGCTGCCTCGCAGAATGTCATGTGCTTCTTCTCCTTTGCCTTCGGGAGCTTGTCCTCCTCGCCGTACATACCCTCACAGATGAAGAGATCAGCGCCCTCTGCCGCCCTGACAATACCGCTGCACGGCCTCGAATCCGTCGCATAGGCGATCTTCAGGCCCCTTCGTGCGGGCCCCATGACCATGGACGGTGTATACGTCTTCTCCCCCGCTGTGATCGTCTCGCCCTTCTGCAGCCTTGACCAGTAAGGAAGCGGAATCTGCAGGCTCCTGGCCTGCTCCGCGTCAAACCTTCCTGCTCGGTCCAATGTAAAACTGTAGCAGTAGCAGGTCACCCTGTGGTTGACCTTATAGGCATGGATGTGAAAATCCGATTCTCCCGGAAGATCGATCTCCTCTTCGCTCTCCGTGAGCTCCCTGAATTTTAAGGAGAAGGGCAGCTCCGGCGCGATGACGCGAAGCGCATTGACGACATGCTCAAGGCCTTTAGGCCCGACAAGAAGGACCGGGTCCTTTCTGTCTGCATTGCCCATGGACAGAAGCATTCCGGGCAGTCCTGAGATGTGGTCCGCGTGATAGTGCGTAAAGAGAATCACATCGATGGGGTTCGGACTCCACCCCTTCTTTTTCATCGCGATCTGGGTGCCCTCCCCGCAGTCCAGCAGGATGCTGCGGCCGTTGTAGCGCACCATCAGCGACGTAAGCCATCTGTAAGGGAGCGGCATCATACCTCCCGTTCCCAGCAAACAAACATCTATCATCTTTCTGTATTCCCGTCTTCAATCCTGTCAGCACCCTGATGAAAATACAGAACGGCGCATAACCAAAATCCTGCCCGTTCCGTCAGTGCTCCTCAGATGCGTTTCCACATAATCAGCGCATCGTCATCCGGTGCCGTATAAAAATGAGGCCTTCTGCCCTCTGTGCGAAAGCCGCTCTTCTCATAAAGCCCGATTGCCGGCGCATTCATGGCGCGTACTTCCAGCGTGAAATTCCTGATGCCCTGTGCCGCTCCCTCGGAAAGAAGCGCCTGCAGAAGGCGGTCTGCAATATGCCCTCTCCTGTACGCAGGCACCACAGCGACGTTCGAGATCTCTCCGTCACCGCCAAGGTTCTGCAGGCCCGCCGTACCGATCAGCTGCGTGCCGTCAAAAGCGCCCACGTAAAAGGCATAGGACTGTTCCAGAACCTCTCTGCAGATGTGTTCCGGCCAGGCCTCGCTCCCAAGGCAGGCCGCCTCAACCTCGGCCTGTGCAGCTGCATCACCCGGCACAAGTCTTCGAAGAGCAGGGACTGCCGGCGGCTCACCCTTCGACGCCCCGTTCGTCCTCCCGGCCTGCGCTTTCGGCTGATGGTCCGTACTCATTCCTTCCGCTGCTCCTTCGCCCGTTCTCTCTCTTCCTTCACAAGACGCCCTGCCGCGAGCGCGTCCATCGCGCCCTCGCGCTCCGCCTCTTCCCTCTGCCTCTCTGCCTGGGACTTGCGCAGATATGTCGGACGGAAATCATCGGCGTTTACCAGGCACGCTTCTTTTCTGGTCTCCAGATAATAGGAAGCAAGGGCCGCCGTCGACGCCGCCCTCTGCGCATTCAGATGGGCGGGTGCGAACAGGTACGGCACCCTCATCTGCGCACGGATGACATCCTTATAGACAGGCACGCCGTCCCCAAGGAAAATGACCTCCCTGCCGCGCGCATTCAGATCTTCTATGATCTCTGAAACCGGTACTGCGCATTGATCGCGCAGAACAACCGGGTGATCCTTTTCCTCATAAATACCTGTATAGACCTGCTGCCTTCTTGCATCCATAATGGGGCAGACAAGTGCATCCGTCCCGAAAACATTGTAGGCAAGACTCTCAAGCGTCGGCACCGGAATGAGCGGAATGCCGAGGGCAAGACCAAGGCCCTTCGCCGTGGCGGCGCCGATTCTAAGACCCGTAAAGGACCCGGGACCCGCCGTCAGCGACACTGCGCCCACATCCTTCATATCAAATCCCAGAATCCTGCGCAGTGCATCCATCATGGGCACAAGTGTCTGCGAATGCGTCTTTTTAAACTGTGTCTCAAATTCGCCCCGGATAACGCCGTCCGCCGCCACCGCGCAGCCCGCAGCTGCTCCCGAAGCCTCTATTGCCAGTATGATCATCTTTTCCTCTCTGTGCCGCTTTTTGCGCAATACCATCCAGGGAACTCTCTGTTTTCAATAAGGGTACGCAGAGGCACTTTCTTTACATCCTTATGCGCCAACTGTAATCTCTCTGTAGTCCAGACCCTTCTCCAGATTCTTTCTGATCTGCACATGAATCGTCTTCTCCGGCAGGATATCGCGGATCTGCTCTGCCCATTCGATCAGGCAGACACCGTTTCCGTAGATGTAGTCGTCAAAGCCGACCTCCTCCATCTCCTCCGGTTCCTCGATTCTGTACACATCAAAATGATAGAGGGGGAGCCTTCCGTCCTCGTAGATCTGCAGAATCGTGAAAGTAGGACTGTTCACCGTCTCTTTGATGCCAAGCCCTGCAGCAAATCCCTTTGTAAAGACTGTCTTGCCGACGCCAAGGTCTCCGTCGAGTGCATAGACAAGGCCCGGCACGGCTTTTTCGCCGAGAGCTTTTCCGATCTTATAGGTATCTTCTGCGGAATGTGATTCGAATTTTTCCATGTTATCCTTAATCATCCTGTAACAGCGGGCAGAGCCGCGTCTTTCTCCCATCCGGCAGCTTATGCCCGCGCATAACAAAGGCCGCCGGAGCTGGCCCCGGCGGTCTTAATCTTACTATTGATTGGCTTGACTTGTAAAGTTGTCCGCTGCCTGCACCAAACGGCGGGGCCTGCGGATGCGGTTTCGTCTTCTCAGTCCTTGAAGCCCTTTAATACGGGAGAGATCTTCTTGTAGATCACAAATGTAACAAGTGCATTCAGAAGGCCCTTCACGAAGGTGAACGGAACATTGAAGCAGAGAATGCTCTGCTCAACACTCTTCATGGCAGGAACAATTGCCTGGTAGGCCTGAAGGATGACGTCCTTGGGCATGAACTGGTAATAAACAGGATAAACGAACAGTACATTTGAAGGATATGCAGTTACCGCCATGGCGAACGCGCCAGCAAGCGATGCGATCACTGCCCCTCTTTTGGTTCTGTTAAACTTGTAGATAAATCCTGCAACCGCTGCAAAGACAGCACCGAGGATGAAGTTAGACATCTCTCCGACACCAAAGGAATGTGTCGAAATCAGCGCGTGGAGAACATTCTTGATCAGTTCGACCATAACGCCGCATGCGGGGCCCATCGCAAAAGAGCCGATCAGGGCAGGCAGGTCAGAAAAATCGAACTTGATGAACGTCGGCATAAACGGCACCGGAATCTCGATGAGCTGCAGCACGAAGGCTGCCGCAGAAAGGACACCTGTAACAGTCAGGTATCTTGTGTTGCTGATGCTGCTCTCCCCTGCGCGGCTTTTTCCTAATGTAACTTCTGTCATGATAATCTCTCCCTTCCTGAATGTGTGAACAGTTGTGAGCATTTTCGGAGAGTTCCATGCGACTGCGCGGATCCGGCTGGAGGCAGCCAGCGCCTGCTACACGCATAAAAATGAGCCCCATATCATCTGATACAGGGCTCATTCATTGTCTTTCAATCGCCTGAACATTTTTCTTTCATCCGGACTGTACCGTTGGTACCGGAGTTGCACCGGTTCGTGCCCAAAAGGCTCGCGGACTTTACCGCCAGTAGGGAATCACACCCTGCCCTGAAAAATACTCAATATTTATTTACCACAACACTATAGAACACTGCTGTGCATTTGTAAAGAGGGACTAACCTACAACTCTCATATTGAACCGGTTAATAGCTCTTCTCTCCTCGTCATCCGAATTGACGAGCGCAATGCATGCGCCGAGACTGCGAAGCTTCTCGGGAAAATCTTCATATCCCCTCTCGATGTAGTGGATATCGTAGACCTCGGAATACCCTCTGGCCGCCAATGCCGCGGTCACCAGTGCCGCACCTGCGCGCAGGTCAGGTGCACTGATCTTTGCGCCCGTATACTGCTCGATGCCGTCAATAATTGCTGTATTGCCCTCTACACGAAAGCGTCCGCCCATCTTGGCCAGCTCATCCGTATATTTGAACCGGTTCTCGAAGATGCTCTCCGTCACAATGCTCGTCCCCTTGGAGAGCCCCAGCAGAACACTGATCTGCGGCTGCATATCCGTGGGAAAGCCGGGGTAGGGAAGGGTCTTCACATTGGTATGACCAAGTCTCTTATTGGCAACTACGCGCACGGAATCATCAGACTCCGTCACCTCGCATCCGATCTCGGTGAGCTTCGCCGTCAGGCACTCAAGGTGCTTGGGGATGACGTTGGTAATCGTCACATCGCCCTTCGTTGCAGCTGCGGCATACATATATGTCCCGGCCTCGATCTGGTCCGGGATAATGGAGTAATCCGTGCCGTGAAGAGCCTCTACGCCTTTGATGCGGATCACATCCGTGCCGGCGCCTCTGATTCTCGCTCCCATGCTGTTCAGGAAGTTGGCCAGATCAACGACATGCGGCTCCTTGGCAGCATTCTCGATGATGGTGCTGCCCTTTGCCATAACTGCCGCCATGATGATGTTGATCGTTGCGCCGACAGAGACCACATCCATGTAGATGTGGCTTCCGGTCAGCTCCTCTGCATGCGCCACGACAAGTCCGGGCGGCGCCACATGCACCTCGGCACCAAGCGCACGGAATCCCTTAATGTGCTGGTCAATAGGACGAAGTCCTATGTTGCATCCTCCGGGGAGAGCAACCTCCGCACTCTTATATTTGCCCAGAAGAGCGCCGATCAGATAATAAGATCCTCTGATCTTGCGCACCGCCTCGTTGTCAACAGGCTCATTCTTGATATATGCGCCGTTAATCCGATAGATATGCCTCTCCGGGTGCTCAACGATGCCGCCGATTTCATCGATTGCACCTACAATTGCCCGGATATCACTCACATCAGGCACATTTTCAATTGTGACCGGCTCATTCGCCATAATCGATGCGGCAAGAATAGCGAGCGCTGCATTCTTCGCGCCCGCGATCTCCACTTCCCCGGAGAGGGGATTGCCGCCTTTGACAACATAATGCTCCATACTGTATCAGTTCCTTACTAAAACTTCCCACACCCAAAAGGTGTGTTGAACCTTGAAAACTCAATAATGTAGGCAATTAAAAAGGCATAGACGCTGTGCCTTTGGTATAATTGAGTTGACTAGAAACAACCATACAAAGGA
>Ga0256406_1001546_pt1 | contig 36501 bp, 24 predicted proteins | sample RumenRJG_03DNA_FD_185986 | JGI IMG/M metagenome (GOLD analysis project Ga0256406, IMG submission 185986) | Bovine rumen microbial communities from Lethbridge, Alberta, Canada - RJG_03 | ecosystem: Host-associated > Mammals > Digestive system > Stomach > Rumen | place: Canada: Alberta | collected...
GGTTTCTTGCGTAAAAACATGATGCAAAGATAGCGTGGGACACCCAAATTTGCAAATTTTCAGAGGCTTATTTGCTGATTTCTAGGCAATTAACTTTTTGCCCCCAAAAAAGTGACGAAAACAGGAGTTGTCACTGTTATCGGGTGCAAAGTTAATGCCTTTGCCGTAACCAGCCTTGGAAAACAGGTGAAACATGCGTGAAAGGGCTGTTTTCTTGACCTGGGTCAAAAAAACGGGTTGAAAGGATACATAAAGACATTAAGGCATAAATTGTGCCATTGTGGCACAGTTTAGTTGTGAACAGTCAGGATATTGCCGCTGTAAGTGGCTTTGTAGCGCAGCAGTTTCCTACCGTCGGTGTCGGGATAGCCGCCGTTGGTTAAGCTGTAGGTGCGCTTGCAGTGACTGCAATACACGCTCATGCCATTGTCCTTGAAGCTGAGGGCGTATTTGTAGAGTCCGTAGTCGGCCAGACAGTTGGGGCACTGGCGGTCGAACGCCATAAGCTGATAGTTGGCGTCGCGGCCGATGATGAGGCCGTTGTAGGCACCCAGACTGTAGTTGGGCCTTGCCTCGGGTTCGGTGGTAACGGTTATATCGGTTTGTTTACCGGCGGGAGTGAGCAGGTGCACGTTGGTGCGGCTGTTTTTCGATACGATAACAAACTGGTACACGCTCAGTGGTTGCACGGCAGTCCACAGGGCGTCACCCTGGTGCAGGTTGGTGTCGTACACAAAGTAAGTGTAATAATCGGTGTTATACTCGCTGTCGGCCTTGGTGCAGGCTGCCAGCAACATGGCGGCCACTGCAGCCACGCCAAGGCTGCACAGCCATTTGTGTGTATGTTTGTGTGTTATCAAGCCAGTAAATCTTTTTCGGCCTTCTCGGCTTTTTCAAAGTTAAAACCGCTTATTACCTGCTGCATAAGCTGCTGTATCTTGTCGTTGCACAGGTTGCCCATGCTGCCCTCGTGGGTGTGGTGTATGTGCTTGTCGGCCTTAAAGGTACCGGCTTCAATCTCGAGTCCCACCTTTTTATAGGCATCGCGGAAGGGCATGCCGGCAGCAGTGAGCTTGTTCACCTCTTCTACCGAGAACATGGGGTCGTACATGGGATTGTCGAGTATGTGTGTGTTCACCTCCATCTTGTTTATGATGTAGGCAGCCATTTGCAGACAGTCGGTTAGTTCGCCAAACACAGGCAGGAATACCTCCTTGATAATTTGCAGGTCGCGGAAGTAGCCGCTTGGCAAATTGTTCATGATAAGCATGATTTGCTGTGGCAGTGCCTGTATCTTGTTGCATTTGGCACGTATGAGCTCAAACACGTCGGGGTTCTTCTTATGAGGCATGATGCTGCTGCCGGTGGTACACTCCTTAGGCAGCTTCACGAAGCCAAAGTTCTGACAGTTAAACAGGCAGGCGTCGAAGGCCATCTTGGCCAGCGTGCCGGCCACCGAGGCCAGCGAGAAGGCCACGTTGCGCTCCATTTTGCCACGGCCCATTTGTGCGTAAACCACGTTGTAGTCCATGGAGTCGAAGCCCAGCAGTTCGGTGGTCATGGTGCGGTTCAGTTTAAAGCTGCTGCCATAGCCGGCGGCCGAGCCCAGTGGGTTGCGGTTGGTTATCTTGTAGGCGGCCTGCAGGTAGAGCATGTCGTCGACCAGACTTTCGGCGTAGGCACCAAACCACAAACCGAAGCTCGAGGGCATGGCAATTTGCAGATGGGTGTAGCCCGGCATGAGCACATCTTTGTACTGGTTACTTTTCTGAATGAGTTCGTCGAAAAGCAGTTTCACGGCGTGTGCCACCTCATGCAACTCGTTGCGGGTGAATAGCTTCAGGTCGAGCAGCACCTGATCGTTGCGGCTGCGGCCCGAGTGAATCTTCTTGCCCATGTCGCCCAACTTGCGGGTAAGCATCAGTTCCACCTGCGAGTGCACGTCTTCCACGCCATCCTCAATAACAAACTTGCCCTGGCAGGCCAACTTGTAGATTTGCTTCAGCTCGGCGAGCAGCGTGTGCAGTTCGTCGGCACTGAGCAGACCAATGCTTTGCAGCATGGTGATGTGTGCCATGGAGCCCAGCACGTCGTATTTGGCCAAGTAGAGGTCGAGCTCACGATCGCGCCCCACGGTGAATCGCTCAATCTCCTTGTTAATCTCAAAGTTTTTCTCCCAAAGTTTGTTTGCCATTGTGTTATGTGTTTTATTCTTCGTAATGAATGCTTTCCAGCACGTCGGCTATTTTTTCGATAGCCTGGCGCAGCGGCTTCTCAACCATGCCCTTGATAAACGGGTTGAGTTCGGCCTTTACGGTGAGCTTCATTTTGCAGCTGCTCTCGGTGACGGGCAGCAGTTGAATCCAGAAGTTGAAGGGCACCGGACTCTTTACGGTTTCGAACTTGATGGTTTTAATGGGCTCGCGGTTCACTATCTGCATCGTTACGTCGCCCATGGGCGAGCTCATAGTGATGCTGTCGTTGGTGAACGAGAGCCCCTGCAGTTTGTCGGCAGGCACCTTGTTCTTTACCTTATTAATATTGTCAAGATTGCTCAGTGAATTGTAGACGAGTTGCTGAGGATAGGCAATCTGCCTGATAGAACTTTCGAATGTAGACATACTATGATGGGGTGGTTTGCGGGTTATTTATTCCAGTTAGCCGGATCCTTGCGCCACTCGTGCAGCACTTCAACATCCTCGTCGGAAATGTAGCCCGACTTTTGTGCCTCGGCCACCACGTGCTCGTAGTCGGTAAGGGTGATGAGTTTTACATTGGCCTGCTTGAAAGCCTGCTGAGCCACGGGGAAGCCGTAAGTGTAGCTTGCCACCATGCCGATGACCTCACTGCCGTTATTGCGAATAGCCTCTACAGCCTTGAGTGAACTGCCGCCGGTCGACACCAGGTCTTCTACAACCACTACCTTCATGCCCGGTTTGAGTTCACCTTCAATAAGGTTCTCAAGTCCGTGGTCCTTGGGCTTGCTGCGTACGTAAACAAAGGGCAGGTTCAACTCGTCGGCCACCAACGCACCCTGTGGAATGGCACCTGTTGCCACACCCGCAATGGCTTCCACCTCAGGGAAGTTCTCCAGAATGATGTGGGCAAATTCGAGCTTTACATAATTGCGCAGTGCCGGGTACGACAGCGTCTTGCGGTTGTCGCAATAGAAGGGTGATTTCCAACCCGAGGCCCATGTAAACGGGTTGTTGGGCTGCAATTTTATAGCCTTAATTTTCAGTAATTTGTCGGCAAAATCGTTTTTAATCTTATCCATGATTGAATTGTTTAGAAATTAATGCAAAGGTAATGCAAAAGCACGATTTATCAAAATAAAATGCGGCTGATTTAACAATTTGTAGACATTACGTGCTCATTTATCGTTAGGTGCACACTTTGTTAAATATTTGTACTTTTTTGTAAGATGCAGAAGGAGCAGGCCTATACAGGTCTTGAATTCACGTTCTGGTATGAATGTATAATCCGCATGAATATTTTCTGGCTATGTTGATTGCACATTTTTTTAAGAGATAGGTGCATAGGTATAAAAATTAAATATGAACACAGTTTTGATTGTACTTGTAGATCATAAAAATATTAGCAGGATATCATTTCGATCGGCGTGACGCTATAGCCTCTTTATGATTTCATTCCACGAATGTAGTATACCACTTCTCGTCGATATATTATTCCTAATTTCATTATCAGTCGATAAACGTATTCGTTCTAATAAAGCGTTTGCCATTTCCATTTGGTTTGTGGAATTGAAGTGCCCATTTAAATCCCTGGGATGCTCCAAATGATACAGTCTTCCATCAACTCTTTCAATACGACAATTAAAAGCTTTCCAACGGTCATATCTTTCAAAGTCTTCTGGTCCCCACCCATAGAATCCTTCGTTTTCCAATCCACATTCCATATATTTTTCTTTGTTTACCATGATGGCGCCGCCCTTTAAATTTTTGGAATTATAAAGATCAGGCATTTTCTTGTAATTCCTTTCCAAAAGTTGGATATTTGGATGGCGAATGAATTCTTCTCTTATTGGGTCAGGTATGTTTAGGAACACTCCGCTATATGGATAAACCATGTCTGCACGATTCTCTCTAAGGAGTGACGCACTTTTTATTATCTGTTGTTTATTCAATACCACATCGGCATCCCAGATACAGATAAATTTCGTTGAGGCTCCCAAGGTCATTTTATTTAAGTAATGTGTACGATAAAAGACGGGATCATCGTCAAGAATCCACTTATAGGTGACATTTTTGGGTAACATCCTTTTTAAAAAGTCATTAGTACCTTTTGAGGCTTCGAGCACCATTATGTTGGTAACAAAGTCTTTCAGAATCAAACGCGTAGTACACGTGATATTTTCCAAACGTTCGATTGAATCCAACCGAATGGGAATTAGAAACGTAAAATCTTGTAAGTTATATTTCATAGTTCCGAATTTAGTTGACAAATAGCTAATCTGCATCCGAAATATCCCTGAAGAGTAAGTATGGACGGATTTTCGTAAACATCTGTCCATATACTGCTTAGCCTTATCCTTTTTGTTAAATCGCGTTTATCTATAGAAATTTTCTCTATGCCATCTAAGGAATTATATTTTCTTAAAATATAAAAGGCTGCTAATAGACCGTTACTTAAGAGGATTTGCTTGTCCAGCAAAGAAGAAAACAAAGATCTGTAACTTATTCTACACTCAATTGATGGGACGATTTCTTTCCAAACAGAAGGAAGATAACGAGCGTTCATTTTATTTATTCCAAGTAAAATTGACAGGCAACCTAAATTCGAAAAAGGAATAGAGCCCGCTAAAAGTTCGGAAAATTCTATCCAAATATGCATAATACGCTCATTAAAGAGATTTGTCTCCAGAAAATTAGATAAAGCTGACATGAACAAATATGGTCTGTAAAAAATATTAGAAGGCTTACTTTCCTTGAAAAAATCCTTGTCGATAGAAAAATAGATTCTATTCATTAAATTACGAGCAAGGTTTACATATAAAGACCTGTCTTTAATTTTTAAATAAGATTTTAAACGGGCACTAAGATAATATAACAGCTCTACAAGCAATTCATCATTATCATGAAAAGATGTGCTGCAGCATTCCTTGAATATTCTGTTGTCAATATCTTCCAGAATTTTATCCGCATCACCTTCTACATATTGTCTTCTCACCATTCCTTGAATAGCAAGTCCAATACCACTGATTCCAGAATGTAGGTTCAGTAATGGCAAATCAGCAACATTTGCCATTGCGTTCTTAAGCATATTGTCTGCAAAATCAATGTCAAAATCCTTATTGCCTAATTCATTTTCGCTATAAACAGAAAAGGCAATACCAATACTCCCTGCGAAAAGTCCAGGATTCTTGGATGTCAAGGCAATTTCCTGGACTTTCTGCTTATCTATTGCTTCAAGCATTCTTACAGTAGCAGATTACTGAATTATCCGTTTCTTTAGTGTAGCAAGTACCTACTGTATAATAGCCTTTGGCATCTTTATGGCTTGTATTAATACATTTATCTCCTTCGGTACTGCATTTACCACTTGAATAATCGTTTCCACAGCTGGTTAAAATTATCCCTACGCTTGAAACGTTGATTCCTTTTTTCATTTCTGCAGGACTCAGTTGTTCGTCCTCTTTCAATTTAATTTTCGTTAATTTCATTGTTATATAATTTATAAGTTAAACTGATAAGTTAAATGTAGCATGATATAACTTGTATATAAATATTGCCAACTCACATAGTAATGATTTTGATCAATATCTACATTATATGATTTAGCGCTATGCAAAATATCTTTCCACTCAAATCTGCATTGCAGGTTTTTATTCTTCAGAAGAGATTGTGAAAGTTCTATATTCCAGATACATTCAGGACGGTTAATCGATGAAAAATATGAATTATAACGTTTCTCGTAATTCATATCCGTGTGGAATTCCATACCCCAAGGGAACTTGTAAAGCACGTCTCCGGATAAATTAAAGTCCCATTGATGAAAGTTGTTCTCTGGGCTTTGCTCATTAAAATTACCATTATATGTAATTATAGCTTTCAAAGATGTATTAATTCTTTTACGATCAGAATATTTTAAAGATTGATATACAGAAAACGCCCAATTATTCCAGGTGTTTTCTTGTCCTGCTGATCCCTTTATTGTAAAAAAGTTCTTGTCGTGTGTCCAAGAAGCGTCGGCATTAATCTGATAATTTACATTTACAGTTTTAGATAGTGGTGCAGATAAAAAACCTTCCCATTTTACATTGAAAATGCCATTTACATTCTGTGTCATATAGGTGCTAACACCAGTAGACTTGTCGTAAAGCGTATATCTGCGGTATGCGTTTTGGTAAATATCGGCACTTACGCTGGTAGAAATATTAGCTTCCTGTTTGGATACGAAAGTATCGTAACTTAACAGGAAACTATGCTTGTTCTCTGTCTTTAGACGGGTATTTTGAATGTTAATGCGTAATGGATCCAGATCGTTGTAGTAACTTACCTTTGAATATAATGAAGGCCAGTGTTGTTCCATGTTATACTTAAATTTCCAATTGTCGGCCTTCCCGGTTTTTGTTGTAGCCGTTATCGATGGATTGAAACTAACGTGATGATTTTTTACCAAAGTGTCAATGACTGCTCTTTGATAATAATACTTGGAAAAATCTCCCTGCAAATTGATTTTCAGTGACAAGGATGTTTTTTTCATTAATTGTTTTATTTCTGTACCTATATTGTGTATTCTGGTAACGTAGTGATTGTTATAACTATGATACTGAGATACAGTGTCGTTTAACATATAAAGGTCCGTTCCTCGCCTATCTCCGGTATTGAAAGAGTATGACAAAGTTAAATATGTATTATGCCAAAGATTATCCGTGTAAGATAATTTTTCCTTAAGTTCCCAATCGGTATAATGTTTGTTTTTATCCAATTGCCGCTCTTCTTCCTGTTTTGACATGATGGAATTGTTATAGTAGCCTATCAGCATGTTATAGTTGTTAGTCCTTGTATAAGGATAAACAACTTCATAATGGCTATCGAGGCTTAGACTACGTCCTTTCTCATTTAATTTGTTTGACATGTAGCCGTCCCAAGTTAACTTGGTTTGGCGTTCTTGATTATACCCCCAGGAATTCTTAGTGTTTACCACATCATGCGGAATGGTGTCTTGCCATAACATCTCATATACTGATACAGCGGTACTACCAGCTTCTTTGAGGTTTTGTTGAAATCTCTCACCTGTAAAATCTTGTCTTCGTTGAAGATGATACAGTTGGACTTCCGATGAAAGATATAGTTTCTTATTAGCCTTCCATCTAATATCACTTCTTATTTTTTTTTCTGTCCGTTTAAACCAATCGTTTCCCTTATGCCAATTATTTACCGAGAAATTATCGTCATAAAATGTGAGTGTATTGTCTCTGGATTCTAAACTGCCTTTAGATTGTTTAAAATCAATTTGACCTTGAATTTTTAATTGGCCAGCCTGTCCATCAGCTATACCGTTAACCCAGCTTATATTTGCACCTGCTTTTGTGGTAGTTCTTCTTCCGGGTTGTGAATATGTAGACAAATAATCATTACTAAATTCTGGATCTTGTGAGGTGTTGTTTCTGTCACCATAAACTGTAAGATGCAAATTGCTTGGGAGCCAGGTTAAAAAACCAGACAATTCATATTTTTTATCTGTATTTCCCGCTGCTCCTGTGTTAGCCAATACCTTATTGGCATATTCCTTTTTGATAGTTACATCCATGGCCCAGTCTTTGGCAACATTGCCTACGCCTGACTGAACAGCCTTTTCGGTGTCCCTGCGATAGAGCTTCACACTATCTACATAATCAGCAGGTAAATGATCAAGAGCTACTTGCGGCTCATTATACATAAACTCCTGACCGTTTATTAAAAAATACTTTACCTTTTGGCCTTTAAACATAATATGTCCATCGGTTGTAACCTCCAAACCTGGGAATTGATCTATTAATGCTCGTAAAGTGTAGCCTTTAGGTACAAGGTAAGATGATGCATCATAGATGAAGGTGTCTTTTCTCAGAATGATACCGCGTTTTCTGGCTCTGAATTTTACCTCATTCATGCTAACAGTTTCAGGAGTCATCTTAATGAGGAAAGTTCCAAGTTCCTCACCTAATTTCTTAAATGTGTAGTTCATAAACTTAGGATAGTATCCTACACATGTGAATTTAAAAATATAGGATCCAATAGAATCAATATATACTTTGAAGGAACCACTATTATCAGCTATTGTCCTTGTATAGACTGAGCTATCTTCACGTAGTACAGACACAGTGGTTCCGTCTAGCGTTTCCAGTTTTCCCTCACTTGCAATTATTCCACTGAAACTGGACCTTTGTGCAAGTAATATTTGAGGGAAAATCAGAAAAACTATAATCAGTAAAATCTTGTATCTACCCTTACCTATTTTACACATTTGCAGATAAATTTACCTTTATCTTCAGCTGTTGCGCAGTGACCAATAGCAATATGCGTGTACCCTTTTTCGTCTACATAAGAGTCGTAAACACATGCATGCTGATCGTAAGGATTCACACATCTGTATCTTCCACCAACGTATTTTGTGTATCCACAGCTTTCAAAGATATAGCCGCTGGAAGAGATGTTTTTTATGGCAAGAGGAGTCAACTTATCAGACTCTTTAATTGTAACTTTTTTTAGTTTCATATCTTGAATAATTAAATATTAAACATATCTGCAAAGTGAACTAAATCATTGATGTTATAGTACTTTGGAAGTATATAACCATTAATCAAAACCTCAGGTGTTCCCTTAATTTTGTCATTTTTACCTGATTTATGATGTTTTTCAAACTCATCAATAACCTCCTCTCTTTTGATGTTATTTTTGTTTTTCTCTATTAACTCTTTGTAATGGTATCTGTATTCTTTGAACCATCTGTAGTAAAACGCAGGTGTCTTATCTTTCTGGATGAAATATTCATAAATCATGAGCCGAGTACAGTCTTCATAGCCTTTGAAACTGATCCATAGAATATTTAGTTTACAGTATTTTGATAAAAACATCAAGTTTTTCTCATATAGCTCACAATATAGGTGGGCACAAGGGTTACACAAGGGATTCAGAACCAGTGTAATGGTATTTTGGTTATTTTGACCACCTAAAACAATTTGGGAGCCAACATTCTCCACCTTATCTGATTTTTCTAATAAGGCACAAAAAGTTTCTGTAGAATATTTCATATCTCTGAACTGGGATATTGTATTGAGAAGATTGATTCTGTTTCGATATAATATGGTGATCTTGTGTGTCACAAATACAGCAATCATGTATAAAGATAATAAAAAAACATATGAAGTTAACTGCTCAACATGGACACCGAAATATAAAGCTAATAAACAAACAACCAAGTTAATGCACATATCCAGAACGCATAATGTGCACCACGAATGAACAATAGTTTTTTGGTAAATTAAACTCCAAAAATAAAAAGGAATCAAAAGAATATAAATCCCGTATATTGTATTTGTAAATTTACCAGTAAAGATACAGCATAATAAATTTACCCCAAAAAAAGACAAACCTATCTCTGCCAAAGGAATATTCAAAATAGTGCCAGCTTTTGAAGACGAAACTTTTGAGCATCCATTAGGAGACAGAAAGCCACATATTGCTTTAATACCATTTGTTGCATGATGAATATGTAACAATGGCAGTGTTACTAGAAATGCTATCACATTAGATATTATTAATGTGAATTGTGAAAGGCTTGGCTTTTGGAGTATCACGAATTCCATAAGAAATATGACTAACGCAAATAGTGTTAATGCTCGAAGAAGTAAATCGAGTACTTCTTTATTTCTGTGTTTCTCATACTCCGGCTCTTTAGCCTTTGAAACATCAGTAAGAAAAAGGATTATACCCGTCCATGACTTTATTAGCTCAGGAAATGTTAATTTTACATCTTCTTTCTCACCAAGCAATATGAAAAATCCATCTTTAGGAATGATCACATAAAAATCATTTCTATATTGAATAATTGCGGGACCTTCTATCTCGTTAATTATTTTTAAATTCGATAAATTGTAAGCAGACGTTTCAATTCCATAAGTATGCAGCATTTCCACTAATCCCCACAAAGAGGTTTTGTAAGGATTTTCATTGTACACTTTGTTACAATAACTTTTTGTGTACTTTATGTGAATCTGCTTTAAAACTATTTCAAGTATTCTCATGGAAATAAATTAAAATCTTTTACGGGATGGAATAATTTACATGGTTCATATTTGTTCGCTATTTCTTCTTTTGAGAAGAGCGGTCTATATCGCAATGAAACTTCTTTTGTTTTTAAAGTATAAAAGTCCAAATTCTTGTTAGGATAGAAGTCCTCTTCAATGCCAAAGTTTTCTAACTTAAATCCTGCATTATATAGAGCAGAAGTAATTAAGACCTCTGAATGGGCATAATGATTGGCTTTCAAAAAAGAATCAAGATACTGAAGAGCCTTGTTAGAATATCTACATATGGGATTGAACCCTTTAACGCATTTTTCTAAAGGGAAGCCTACGTTGTTACGTTCTCTCCACCAAAACCAATTTCTATTTGAAAGCCCATATCTTGCTATATGGCTACTAATAAAATCTGATTTATCGTTGAAATATGAATCCATCAAAGAATTCCACTTCCCCGTGAACTCAACATCATATTCAACAAACCAATAGTAGTCATATTGGGGATATTCCTTAAAAAAGAGTTGATGTCTAAAATTTGTACTACCTGGGAATAAAGCCTCATATATAGGTATATAGTTCAAGCTATTTAAAGCATCCAAATCACTTTCTCTGTTTTCTATAAGGAAACAATCATATGATTCAGACGCTAAATCTGCCTGTAATCGAGAGAACTTTTCTCTCACAAGTGCATTCATGAAGTGAGTAACTAAAATAACTGCTTGCTTCATAAATAAATTTTTTAGCAAAGATAGAATATTTTTTTATATAATGCTCATATATTAATATAAAAAAAATTAATTATACAATGTGAAGTATCCACGCAAAATGTCAGGTTCTGCAGTTGTTCTTTTTTAAGCCATTACCCCTCAAAGAGTATAGGGGCTCACCGTGTAGTTTCGATAGGTAAAATAGTTTAGCCACATAAGTTTTGGAATATTTTAGCAATTCTGGTTTGTTGGGTAACAATTCAGCGAATAGCGTGGGAGATAAAATATTTCCTGCGTTTTGAAGAAAATCAAGAAAACCCTCTTTTTATGCTAACAATCAGCCAAGGCTGATTTGTGGCCGCAAGATGTTCATCGTCGCTCAAGCAAGCTTGGCTCCGCTGAACATCATGCATCCACAATCTGGGCAAGCTCAGATTTGTCAGCATAAAAAATAAAACATCGCCTTCGGCTCAAAATTTATAGTATATCTCTTATAGAATAATCAGATGTGTGAATCATGAGGTGGTTTATTATTTTGAGCGAAGCGATATTTTCGCTTGATGATGCATAGATGTCCGATAGAACATCAGCATCATCAAAGAGGATTTCACAGTTTTTGTAAGATTTAATCCACGGACATTTACAACTGAGCCATTTTGCGACAATCGTATTTTAGGAAAAACATGCTTTTGTAAAATAAGAATTGTGATTTTTATAAAAGAAGGTTGAAAATGACCATTCTACGGTTTTTGCCAGTAGTTTGAGTGGATGAAGCTTTGTGACGATGAAAGCTTTTCAAAGGCATGAAAAAAGGGGAGGCACCTTGCGGCTCTTCCCCTTTTTACTATTAGCAAGCTTTTGCCCGGATGTTATTTCATGGGCTCCAGACGGAAGTTGAATGTCATTTCTTTTTCCAGCCAGAGGCGATGTTGGTCCAGAGGCCATGCGCCCCATGAGGTCTCGCCACCAACTCCGAACTGATGCAGGTCGAAGCACCATTCAGTGGTTTTTGCCTTTGGCACCTGGTAAGAGTGGCGCTGATGCTTGTCCATGCCTTCGTCGAGGTCGGCGATGGTGTAGTGCAGAGCGCTGGCATCAAACAGACTGTCGGCTGTGAGCTTCAGGCCTACACCGTTGTCGGCGGTTTGCTGCCACCAGCGAATGTCGCTCTTGGTACCGGTTTCCTGCGGACGGATGTAAGGATAGAACTGGTCGTCGGCTGACTGAGTGTACAGCCCCACATTCTGTGAAGCCTTGCGGTCGATGTAGTTCTCGATGGGGCCGCGTCCGTAGAAGTGGCTCTTGTCCATGTTGTAAGGCAGGTTCATCACCATACCGAAGCGGAACAGGTAGTTGCCCTTCACGTTATCGTACTTGTTAATCTTTTCCTGCACGTCCATGTTGCCCTTGGCATCGATGGTGTAAGTCATGTGCAGCTTAGCCTGTACGTCGGGCATGTCGTAGTTGGCCACAATTTTGGCTACTACAGCCTTGCCTTCTTTCACCTTCTTGGCAGTAATGTTCTCAAGGTTCATCTTGGGGTTACGCCATGCCTGGAACTTCTTTTGCAGTTGTGCGCCCATATCGTTGTCGGTTACAGCGCGCCAGAAGTTAGGCTTCAGCGAGCCGCCCTCAGCCAACAGGTTCTGTGAACCGGCAGTGTAACCGTTGAGCCAACCGGTGGTCTTGTCGAAGCTAACCTGCATGCCATCGGCGCTCACCACGATGCTGGCATCTTTCTTGCCGTTGGCGAGTTTAATCTTGCCTTCGGGTGCTGCGGCCTTTTCAGGCTGTGCGGTTCTTACTGCCAGCTGGCGGTAAGCCACTGTCTGTCCGGCCTGCATCAAAGGCTCTGCAGTTTTGAGCTTGAAGTTGATGTTCAGCAATATCTCGCCGTTAGCGGGTATCTGGTAGGGCAGGGTAACCACGGCCTTTTGCTGTGGAGCTACGTTCAGCTTGTCGACTGTGCCGTTCTGTACGGGTTTGCCATCCTGCAGAAGGGTCCACTCCAGCTTGTAGTTGCTCAGGTCGCGGAAGAAGTTCTCGTTGTAAACCGATACCTTGCCGGCCTGCAGGTCAACGGGCTCAGCCCAGATGTTCTGGTATTCGTAAGCCAGTTCGTAGGCGTGCGGGTTAAGCTGACGGTCAGGACCGATGATACCGTTGCAGTTAAAGTTGTTGTCGCTGGCATCATGCTTGTTATAGTCGCCACCGTAGGTGTATTCAATCTTGAGCAGTTCGGGGTAAGAAAGGTCGGCGCTTATGCTCATCGGCTTTACGGGGTGGCGATGCAAGCCCTGGTCAACAAAGTCCCAGTCGTATCCACCCTGGAATTTAGGATATTTGCGGATAAGATCCCAGTACTCTTTCAGTCCACCGCCAGAGTTACCCATGGTGTGGTTGTATTCACACTGGATAAGCGGGCGTGTGTAATTAGTGTTCTTGGCATACCATTCGCATGATTTATGAGAGTAGTACATCGGGCAGAAGATGTCGGTGTTGCGACCCTTGATGCCGGCCTGTTCGTACTGCACCGGACGGGTGTGGTCTACGCTCTTAATCCAGTCGTAGGCATCCTCGAAGTTCTTGCCGTTGGCAGTTTCATTGCCAAGACTCCAAACGATGATAGACGGATGGTTGTACTGCATCTCCACGTTGTGCTGGTTGCGCTGCATAATCTGCTTGGCGAAGATAGGCTTCTTTGCCTCACTGTTGGCGGCGTAGCCAAAACCATGGCTCTCCTGGTTTGCCTCGGCAGTGAGGTACAGACCGTACTCATCGCACAGGTCGTACCAGCGTGGGTCGTCAGGATAGTGGCAGGTGCGCACAGCGTTGATGTTGAGGCGCTTCATTATCTTGATGTCCTGTATCATGCGCTCAAGCGACACGTTGTAGCCCTCGTCGGGGTCCATTTCGTGTCGGTCGGCACCTTTGATAAGCACGGGCTTGCCGTTAACCAGCAGCTGCGAGTTCTTTATCTCAATCTTGCGGAAACCAATCTTCTGCGGGATAGCTTCCACCACGTTGCCTTTGGCATCTTTCACTGTGGCTATCAAGGTGTACAGATACGGGTCTTCAGCACTCCACTGCTTCACGTTACGCAGTGTGAAGCGCACGGTGCCGCGCAGGCGGTTTTTGAAGTTGGCCGTGCTCGAGATAATCTTTGTTCCATTCTCGTTGTACAGTGTGAAGTCGATAATGGGGTTGCCTTTTACTTCCGACGAAATGTCGACCACACCATCCTCGTAGTTGTTAATCAGGTCGGGTGTAATCTTGATATTGGTGAGCTGCACCTTGGCATTGCGTGCGTAGAGGTAGCACTGACGGGCTACACCCGAAAGGCGCCAGAAGTCCTGGTCCTCATCGAGCAAACCGTCGCACCAGCGGAAAGTCTGGAAGGCAATAAGATTTTTGCCCGGCTTAAGGAAGCGTGTAATATCGAATTCGGCAGCCACCTTGGCATCCTCGGCGTATCCGGCAAACTGTCCGTTTACGTAGAGGTAGATGTTAGAGGTAACCGAGCCGAAGTGAGCTATTACCTGCTTGCCGTTCCAGTTGGCGGGCAGGTCGATGATGCGACGGTAGCTGCCCACATGGTTATCGGTGGTTGGCACGTTCTCAGGGTTGTTCTTGTCGAACTGGTAGCGCCATGCAAAGCCAATGTTTAGATACTCCGGTTCGCCATAACCTTTGAGCTCCCAGATGCCGGGCACGTTCATGGTCTTCCACTTCGAGTCGTCGAGGTTGGTGATGTAGAAGTCGGTGGGGCGCTCGTTGGCATTGGCCACCCAGTTGAACTTCCACTGACCCTCGAGTGAGAGGTAGTTGGTCGATTGCTCCATGCTGCCTTTTTCGGCAGCATCGGCATTTTCGTAAGCAAAATAGTTGGTGTGTAGCGGAAAGCGGTTAATGTCGTTCACCTGCAAATCCTGCCATTCGGTAAACGTTGGCACGTTTTGCGTGGTGGCAACAGCCTTTGCGGGCTTCTTCACCACCTGAGCGGCACACATCGGAACTGCGGCTCCCATGAAGAGAGCAAACAAAAGAGTTCTGTTCATTTAGTAAGTTTTATTTATTGGTTAATGTATCTGTAATATTCGCAAGCGGCAAGCAGGAAGGCGCCCGTACCAAAGTTGGTAACGCTCTTCTGGTTCACCACCTGTCCGGGTATGGCCTTTTCGCCAATGGGCTGCACGTAGCCCACAGTGCCGTCGGGCTGCAGTGCCACGTTGGCAAGGTAGTTCCACGCACGCTCGGCCACAGGGGCGAATTTGGCGCGGCTTAGTATTTTGTTGTTGATACCCCAGAACAAGGAGTAGGCAAACAGCGCCGTACCGCTGGTCTCACGGCCCGGGGCCTGGGCGGGGTCGAGCATCGAGCGGGTCCAGTAACCTTCGGGCTGCTGGCAGTTTTTCACTGCAGTGGCCAGCCGCTTATAGTATTTAATGTAAATTTTGCGGTGCTTGTCGTTCTTGGGCAAATCCTGCAGCACTTTGGCAAATGCGGCCATCACCCATCCGTCGCCGCGTGCCCAGAAGTCCTTCTTGCCGTCGGCAGTGGTGTGCTTGGGATAAACATATTTGCCGTCGCGGAAGTAAAGGCCCGTGGCATTGTCGTACATAATGCCGTTGGCATACTGCCAGTTGGCATAGAGCTTGTCGAGATATTGCTTGTCGCCCGTGAGCTTGTACATCTTGGTCATTATCGGCATAACCATGTACAGAGCGTCGGCCCACCACCAGTAGTCGGTAGCGGTCGATTTCACTTCGTAGCCCATCACTTCCTTGGCACGTTTCACCCATTGCTCCTGCGCTTCAATGCCACGCTGCGGAGCCAGTGTGTACAGGTCGATGAATGTCTGGAAGCAAATCTGCCAGTCACCGAAGAGCACATGCTGCATGTCCTCGCCGTACTGTTTGTACTTCCACTTGTCGGGGTTAGATTCAGTAGCGCCCATCCATCGGCCCTGCTCGGCCCACTGTTTGGAGTAGTCGTACCATTTAGGGTTGCCCAGCAGCTTGTAAGCCTCCATGTTGCCGGTGTGGTAAACGGCGGGGTCCCAGAAGGTGCGTTCCTGTGTGGGGTGGTTTCGCTGCCACGTGTTGTTCACGCGGGTAATTATGTCGGCCACCTCGGTTTTGGTCCACTGTCCGGCATAGGCAAACACTGCCACGCAGAACAGGGCCACAGTTACTAAGATTTTGTTCATAGACGTGCTGTTGTTAAGAAATTACCACTTGTCTTTAGTTACGATGTCGTCGGCCCAGCGGTGGTCTTTCGGGAACGGCTGTCCGCCCCAGGCCTTCACCTGAGTCCAGGGTTCTGCCTTGTCGGTCCAGAAGGGTGCGTCGGCAGGCAGTCCCAGGGGCATGAAGCACAGCGAGCACATGTAGAGTGAGCCGTTGTTGGTGTACCAGTCGGCAATGTTGGGTTGTGACCCGCAGAAGCCAATGGTGAGGAATCCGCCGGCATTGTAGTTGTTATGGTAGTCGAACATGCGGTGCATCACCTGTGTAAGTGCGGCGCGTACCTGTCCGTTGCTCAGGTCTTTGGGCAGCGTCTGATACCATGCCATGAGAGCCAGGGGCTGCAGGGCAGCCAGACGGTAAGGTGTGCTGCGGCCAATTACGGGGAAGGTGCCCTCGGGTGAGATGAAGCGCTCGAGCACGATGGCGAATTTCTGGGCGCGTTTCAGTTCACGGTCGCGGTATTTCTTATAGTCAAGGCGGGTGTTGGCCTTGGCGTCAACCATGTTCTGCAGAGTTTCAAGATACATGGGGTGGAACACGTAGCTGCTGTAATAGTCGAAGGCAAAGTCGGGACCGTCGGAATACCAGCCATCGCCCACATACCATTCCTCTACCTTACGGCAGGCGGTGTTAACCCTGAACTCATCGTAGGGAGCCTTTACCTTGGCCAGGAAGCTCTCGATGGTGCTTGAGAACAGGAACCAGTTAGTGTAGGGCGGGTCAACACGGCGCAGCTGGGTGAACTCAGCAATGTAGCGCTGCTTGGTAACGGTGTCGAGTGGTTCCCACAAAGTTTTGTAAGCGCGTATGAAACTCTCGGCCACGTAGGCAGCGTCTACGAGTGTCTGCCCATGACCGCGCCAGGCCAGGTAGTCGGGACTGTTGGGGTCTACTGCGTTTTTATAGCTTGCTAAAGCCCACTCGCGCAGTTGCTGGCGCTGCTTGCTCTCGGGCGTGTTGTCGTCGGGCAGCGACAGCCAGGGGGCTATGCCAGCCATCAACCGGCCGAAACACTCCATGTAGGCCACATTTTTAGAGCGACCGTCCCAGTTGGGACTTACTTCGAGCTGCATATTCTTGTGTAGTTCGCCTTTGGCCATGTTCTCCAGAACGGGCTGAGCCATCTTGTAAGCTTGCTGGCACCAGTACTGTCGGTCGGTGAGTTTTGCCTTACCTTTTGCGAAGGTTGCGAAGGGAAGGGCTAACAAAACGAATAGTAATAATAATCGGTGTATTTTACAGTTCATAGATAATTGTTAATTATGTAATACAATTGTTTTTGCAAAGATACATTTTTAATTTTAATTGCTAAAGCTTTCTTTCAATAAAAAGAGCGTTTTGCTGCTTTTTGGGGAACTTTTCACGGAAATCAATTAGATGTGTCGATATTGTGTAATCATTATAAGTTATATTGGAATGCAGAACCGGCAAATGGCAGAAAAACAGATATTGCTGAAAAAATCCTTGCTATTTCTTGTTTATCTGCCATAAAAAAGCGATATTTGCAACCATGAACGAAATCGAAGAACCTTTTGGCCATTTACAACTATTGAACACGGGCTATGCCGACCACGACGCCGACTGGAACTGGCGTGACGTGCGCAGTCCGTTTGCCCGCATCTATTATGTCACTCAGGGTGAGGCATGGGTAGAGATGGGTGGCGCGCGCAAGCATCTCACTGCGGGTAATCTGTATATCATTCCGCCTTTTACCACTCATACCGATATCTGCAAAGGCAAGTTCTGCCACTACTATATTCACGTGTACGAAGATTCCACTCAGGGAAGTGTGCTCGAGGAAATGCGATTCCCGTTCGAGATAACTCCCGATACGGGCGACCTGGAAATGTTCCGCCGGTTGCGAAAGTTGAATCCATTGCTGGCTCTGCCTGAATCGAACCCGCAGTCGTACGACAACTACAGCACGCTGTTCCAAAACCTGTCTAAGAACCGGCTGCGCTCTACGTGGTACAGTATGGAAACCTATGGCATGCTGTACGTTATCGTGTCACGCTTTCTGCATTATGCCGAACCCAAGCAGATTATCCGCGATGAGCGCGTGAAAACCGCCGTGGATTATATCCGCCAGCACATCAACAACAGAATGGAAATCAGAGACCTGGCTGCAAAGGCGTTCTTGTCGGTCGACCATTTTATTCGCATCTTCAGAGCCGAAACGGGCGAAACTCCTATCAGCTACATCATCAGGCAGAAGATGGAACGGGCCGAACAGCTGCTCGTCACCACGGATATGTCGGTGAAAGAGGTTGCTTCGTACCTGGGTTACGATGAAACTTCTTACTTTATACGTCTATTCAGGCGCAAAACCAGTTTCACCCCGGTGGAATACCGTAAGGGAAGAGCTCAGTCGTACGTAGTAGAATAAAATCGAAATAGTGCTACTATTTATCTAAAATATTACATTATCGGAACGGAACTTTTATTTAATTTTGCAAAACACTTGTAAATAAGCATACTAAAAATCTTAACCCTGAGAAAATGAAAAAACAAACGATAAGCACCCTTGTCTTGTTCTTGCTCATGGCAGCAGGTGCACAGGCACAGAATGTAAATGTAGAGGCAGGACCTTACAAGGCCGACTGGCAGAGTCTTTCGTCGTGGGAATGCCCGGAGTGGTTCAAAGATGCCAAATTCGGCATTTGGGCACACTGGGGACCGCAGTGTGAACCCGAAGACGGCGACTGGTACGCCCGCTCAATGTACTACCCAAATTCTTCGCAGTACAAATATCACGTAGCTCATTATGGCAATCCAAAGGATTTCGGCTTCAAGGATGTGTGCAATGCGTGGAAAGCCGAGAACTGGCAGCCTGATTCGCTCATAAAACTCTATAAGAGTGTGGGTGCACGCTACTTTATGGCACTGGGACAGCATCACGATAACTTCGACTTGTGGAACAGTCCTTACCAGGAGTGGAACTCGGTGAATGTGGGTCCGAAGAAGGATTTGCTGCGCGGCTGGAGCAATGCCTGTAAGAAGTATGGTCTGAAGATGGGTGTGAGCATGCACGGTGCACACACCTGGACATGGTACGAGCCCTCGCAAGATTTCGACGGCAACCTTACCAAGGCCGATGGTTATAAACCCAATGCCGACGGCTCGCCTAAATGGTGGAAGGGGCTCGACCCCCAGGAACTCTATGCACAGCGCCACCCGCGCAGCGAGGGAAGGAAGGATGCAGGTTCAGTAAACCGACAGTGGGACTGGGGAAGCGGTGCCTCGCAGCCTGATGAGGCCTTTAAGATGAAGTTTCAGAACCGTGTGCTGGAATGCATAAACGACTATCAGCCCGACATGATTTACTTCGACGACACCGTGCTGCCCTTCTGGGGATGTGATGAGAGTATCGGCTTGAATATTGTGGCCGACTATTACAACCACAGTGCCAACCGCAACGGTGGCAAGCCCAATGTTGTTGTGATGGGCAAGAAACTGTCTGCTTCACAGAAAGATGCCATTCTTTGGGATGTTGAGCGTGGCATACCCGACCGCCCGCAACAAAAGTATTGGCAAACCTGCTCGTGCCTGGGCGACTGGCACTATAACAAAACAGTTTATGAGCGCAATTGGTATAAGAGTGCGCAGCAGGTAATCGACATGCTTATCGACATTGTGAGCAAGAACGGCAACCTGCTGCTGAGTGTTCCGGTGAAAGGCGACGGCACCATCGACGACAAAGAAGTGAAAATACTGAAGGGCATAAAGAAGTGGATGGATGTGAACTCACGCAGTATCTATGCCACTCGGCCGTGGACCATATTCGGCGAAGGTCCATTGGCCGATGCAGTTGCCCCATTGTCGGCACAAGGCTTCAATGAGAAAAATAACTTCTCGGCCAGGGATGTGCGCTACGTGCACCATGCCGACACGGTGTTTGCCACTATTATGCGATGGCCCGAAGCCACGAAGTTTACGTTTAAGTCGCTCGGCTATGGCTCTAAATTCTTTCCTGGAAGTGTTAAATCGGTTGAGCTGCTTGGCAGGGGCCCTGTGAATTTTTCAACAGATATTGATGGTGTAACGGTTGATGTGCTGCCCAATACAGAGCAGATGATTGCCCCCGTGTATGCCTTTACCTTTGATAAAACCAACGCCTCGCAGACTTTGAAGGGCGTGATAACTCTCTACAGGAATCGCATCAGCCAGATGCGCAAGACGGAAACAGCCCGGTTTGATGCCAACAAAGCATCGTTTGATGAGTTCGCGCGAAAGCTCAAGCAGGCTAAGAAAAGCGTAAAGGCTGGCAACGATGCCTCTATGGCGACACTTGTAGAGCTGGCCGAAGCTTATGGCAAGTTGCAAAGCAAGTAAATCCACACGTTCTTGCGTGAACGTTTTGCTGAACAAAAAAAACAGGATGCAAGTTATTCGATGGCTTGCATCCTGATTTATTTTTGTAAAGAAGGTAATATTATTTCTTCATATCAAAGCCCAGGCGCACTCCGCTGTAGTTCTTGCTCAGGTCGCCTACGGTTTCAAGTGCAGAGTTGCCACTCAAGGAGGCTACGGTCTGCAGCAGTGTAAGGAGCTTCTTCGACTCAAACAGCAAGCTGATGCCACCGTCCGAGCGCTTGGCATAACCTGTAACGCTGAGCAACAGACCCTTAAGTACAATCTGTGAGTTCGACTCAGTGTAGGTGTAAGTGCCGCTCAGACTCTTTCCGTCTACCTTGGCAGTAAACGTCTTGTCGCTGTTCAGCTGTATGTAGGTATTCGAACTGCTGAAGCCAAGGCTCTTGTATTCAGAGTTGAGCTTCTGCTTTATTTCTGTGGCAGCTACCTCGCCGCCAGCTTTTGCCAATGCGTTTTCTGAAGTGAAGGCACAGCCCGGACCACTGTAACGCCATGTGCCGCACAGATCAGAGGCCGACAGCTTGTCGGTGCCGATAACCGATGACAGGATGTTGCCAATGGTGTTGCCGTTGGTGGCGGCGCTAATGATGCTTCCCAGTGCGCTGCCGGCAGCTGATGTGGCCGATGAACTGCTGCTTGACCCCAGACTGCCACATGCAGAAAGCAACAAGGTAGCGCTTGCTGCAAGAATAATTGACTTTTTCATTTCGTATCTCTTTTAAATTAAGTTATTGCACTTTAATGAATGTGCAAAGGTCTATAAAAAGTGGCAATAAAAGAAAAAATTAACACGAAAAGCAGCTATTTTTATGAGAAAGTGTAGATTTTCGCCTGCCAGTACTCTTATTTGATCTTTTCATTCCTGTTCTTCATATAAAAAATGGCAAAACCCTTGTTTTATTTCTTATAAAATTGTTACTTTTGCATTGTTTTACGAAAAAGTTCCAAGTTTAGTAATCATAATAGTAGAGAATTAAGAGAATGAAGAGATTTTTTACGTTTACCCTGCTGCTCTTTATGGTAGTGATGGTAAAAGCGCAGATGCTGAATCCTGTAAAGTTTACTTCTACACTGAAGACGAATGGTTCGGCCGATGCAGAAATTGTGTTTACAGGTAAGATAAGTCAGGGGTGGCATGTCTACTCAACCGGTTTGGGCGGCGATGGTCCTATTTCTGCCACCTTCAATGTGAACAAACTGGATGGCGTGAAGCTGGTTGGCAAATTGCAGCCACGCGGTCACGAGATATCTACATACGATAAACTCTTCGACATGAAGCTGCGCTACTTTGAAGGAAGCGTTACCTTTGTGCAGAAGGTTAAGTTCACCAAACCCAACTACAAGATTGATGCTTATCTGGAGTATGGCGCCTGCAACGACGAGAACTGTATGCCGCCTACTTCGGTAGAAATAAAGAAAAGCGGTACGTCGCCCAAGGTAGATGGTGCAGCTGCTGCCGACGATGCAACTGATGATGCCGCTGCCGTTGACCCCGCACAGCTGGCCCAGCAAAAGGCCGACTCGCTGGCTCAGCTGAAAGCCGACTCAGCCGCACAAACCGACTCAGTGGCTTCTGCCTCGCTGTCACAGCAGGATAAGAGCAAACTCTGGCAGCCCGTCATCAAGCAGCTGCAGCAGTTCAGCAATGGCGGCAGTCTGGCTAACCATTCTCTGCTCTACATCTTCTTGATGGGTATTGTGGGTGGTTTACTGGCTTTGGTAATGCCTTGTATCTGGCCAATCATCCCAATGACGGTGAGCTTCTTCCTGAAACGAGCCAAAGACGACCGTGGCAAGGGCATCCGCGATGCCGTTACCTACGGTGTTTCAATTATTGTAATTTACCTGGCACTCGGACTGCTGGTTACCGCTATATTTGGTCCAAGCACACTCAACGCACTTTCAACCAATGCAGTGTTCAATGTGTTCCTGTTCTTGCTGCTTGTAATCTTTGCAGTGAGCTTCTTTGGATGGTTTGAAATCAAGTTGCCCGACAGCTGGGCCAACTCTGTAGACTCTAAGGCAGGCAAGGCCACCGGTTTGCTTTCTATCTTCCTGATGGCTTTCACTCTGGTGCTGGTAAGCTTCTCGTGCACCGCTCCTATTGTTGGATTGCTGCTGGTAGAAACTGTAACCTCAGGCAACTGGGTGGGTCCGGCCGTTGGTATGTTCGGCTTTGCATTGGCACTGGCTGTTCCTTTTACGCTTTTCGCCATGTTCCCTACACTGATGAAGAAGAGTCCGAAGAGTGGCGCATGGATGAACCAAATCAAGGTGGTGCTCGGCTTTGTCGAGCTGGCCTTCTCGCTGAAATTCCTCAGCGTTGCCGATCTGGCCTATGGCTGGCATCTGCTCGACCGTGAAACCTTCCTGAGTCTGTGGATCGCCATCTTCTTGTTCTTAGGACTGTATCTTATTGGCAAACTCAAGTTCCGCAGCGACGAGGTGGGCGGCGAAATCAACCGGCCCATGCCTGTACCTTCAGTGATGCTTGGCCTGTGCTCAATTGCTTTTGCCATCTACATGGTTCCTGGTTTGTGGGGTGCACCCTGCAAGGCAGTGAGTGCCTTTGCACCTCCTATGAATACACAGGATTTTAACCTGAACACCCATACCGTGCAGGCTAAATATAACGATTACGAAGCCGGAATGGCTGCTGCCAAGGCACAGAACAAGCCCGTACTGCTCGACTTCACCGGTTTTGGCTGTGTGAACTGCCGCAAGATGGAGGCCGCCGTGTGGACCGACCCGCAAGTGTCATCGAAGCTGGAGAAAGACTACATACTTATCTCGCTGTTTGTTGACGACAAAACTCCTCTGCCCAAGCCTATTCAGGTGAGCGACGTAAATGGCCAGCGCACCCTGCGTACCGTGGGCGACAAGTGGAGCTATCTTGAAAGTCACAAGTTTGGCGCCAATGCTCAGCCTTTCTATGTGGCAGTCGACAACGATGGCAACCCGCTTACGGGCAGCTACAGCTATAAAGAAGATGTTCAGGCTTACAACGACTTCCTGCAGAAGGGACTCGATGCCTATAACGCAAAATAATAAATAATGCTCAGTAATAACGTACGTGAACAGATACTCTCATTAATACACCGTGAGGTGGTGCCAGCCGTAGGTTGTACAGAGCCTATGGCTGTGGCACTGTGCACGGCCAAAGCTACCGAACTGTTAGGCCGTCGCCCCGAGAAGATCGAGGCCTTGCTCTCGGCCAATATCCTGAAAAACGCCATGGGCGTTGGCATTCCCGGTACAGGCATGATAGGATTACCCATCGCCATTGCCCTGGGAGCCCTGGTGGGAAAGTCGGAATACGAGCTCGAGGTTATCAAGGACCTCACCCCCGAGGCTTTGCAAGAGGGTCAGCAATACATAAACGAGAATCGTATTTGCATTAAGCTGAAGCCCGATATTACTGAGAAACTATACGTTGAAGTGGTTTGCAAGGCTGCTGGCGATAAGGCTAAAGCTATTATCGCCGCCGGGCACACCCACTTTGTTTATCTAGAACATAATGGCGAAGTGCTGCTCAACAAGCTTGACACACTCACAGGCGAAGGCGAACAGCAGGATATTTGCCTGAACATGAAGATGGTGTGGCAGTATGCCATGGAGTCGCCCGTTGATGAGCTGCGCTTTATTCTTAAAACACGCGACTACAACATCAAGGCTGCCAACGACAGCTTGAAGGGCAACTACGGTCACTGCCTCGGCAAAACCATGGACCGTCCGCTGAGTCACGGCATCTTTGGCGACAGCATCTTCTCGCATATCATCTCAAAGACCGCTTCGGCATGCGATGCCCGTATGGGTGGTGCCATGATTCCCGTGATGAGCAACTCAGGTTCGGGTAATCAAGGCATCTGTGCCACGAACCCCGTGGCGGTGTATGCCAAGGAGAACGAGAACACCGAAGAGGAGCTTATACGCGCCCTGGTGCTGAGCCACCTCACTGCCATTTACATCAAGCAGAGTCTGGGCAAGCTCAGTGCGCTGTGCGGATGTGTGGTAGCTTCTATCGGCTCGTCGTGTGGAATTACTTATCTTATGGGTGGCGATTACGATAAGGTGTGCCATTCCATCAAGAATATGATAGCCAACCTTACAGGAATGATTTGCGACGGTGCCAAACCCAGTTGCTCACTAAAGATATGCAGTGGTGTAAGCACCGCCATCCTGTCGGCCATGCTCAGCATGGAGGGCAAGTATGTAACGGCCGCCGAAGGCATCATCGACGACGACGTCGACCGTAGCATACATAATCTTACCGGCATCGGCAAGGAAGCCATGTGCTCAACCGATAACATGATACTCAATATCATGACGCATAAGGGCTGTTAATTTGCAGCCTTTATTTTCCCCCTTTTTTAAACCATAATAACAAAAAAAAACTCTTCTCCAGGTTTGCTTCTGCTTAAGTCAAAACCTGAAGAAGAGCCTCTCTCTCTAACTCTCTGTTTTTGTTATCTCTCAAATTCATCAGAAATTCATTCTTATAATCTACCTCTTAAGATAAGGCATGTTACAGCCAAAGCCATAGAACATGCCATCATAACTGTAATTTTCATAACCTTTTTCTCCTGTATTAAACGTTAACTATGCTCTGCTCTCTTTTGGGTCTATGCCTTTCTCTACTTTTTCTGTATTTCTAAGCTCACTCTTTCATGTCTGGCAATAAACTCTGAACAGCTAATCCTGAACTACAATCTTTCTGTTTTGTTATCCTTTTACGCTGCAAAGTTAATTTTTTCTGTTTATTGCGACCTCGTTTTTGCCCCTGAATTTTTATTAATATCGTTAATTCTTGACTTAAATCAAGTCTGTGTGTCCGTACACAGTGTTAAACGCCGGGTGTTAACAGGGTTTTACTGCCTTCTTTTTATAAAATGTGGGCAAATGGCTGGGCAAATCAAAAAATATGTCTAAATTTGCAGTATGGAAAATATGTATATTAAACAGTTCCCCGATATCATGTCGGGGAAAAAGGTGCTTTACTTTCACGGTTTCCTTTCCTCAGGTCAGAGTGGATCAGTGAAGCTTCTGCAGCAGCTCATGCCCAACGCCGACATAGAGGCACGCGACATTCCCGTGCATCCCGACGAGGCGCTCACCATGCTTAATGAGTGGGTAGAAGAGAGCAAACCGCAACTTATTATTGGCACTTCAATGGGCGGCATGTACGCCGAGCGCATGCGTGGGGTGGACCGTGTGCTGGTGAACCCGGCTTTCCAGATGGGCGATACCATGAGCAGCATGACGGGAAAACAGCAGTTCCACAATCCGCGTAGCAACGGCGAGAACGAGCTGATGGTAACCAAAGGCCTGATAAAAGAATACCGTGACTTGTGCGAGCACTGTTTCGAAGGCGTAACACCCGATGACGCTGAGCTGGTGTGGGGTCTCTTTGGCGACCACGACCCGGTGGTGCACACCTTCGACTTGTTCTGCCAGCATTATCACCAGGCAGTGCCTTTCCATGGCGAGCACCGGCTTGTTGACAAGGTGGCGCTGCACTATCTGCTGCCCGTGATACGGTGGATAGACGATAAGCAGGAGGGCAGGGAGCGCCCCATAGTGTACATTCACTACGACACCTTGCAGGATGCCTACAACCACCCTACATCGAGCATGCACAAGGCTTTTGAAATGTTAATTGAAAATTATCAGGTTTACATCGTGGCACCTGCCCCGAGCAACAATAAGGACTACTGCAAGCAGGTGCAGCAATGGTGTGAGGAGTATCTGTCGGCACCCAGCTGGAACCACGTTATCTTTACCTGCTGTCCGCAGTTGCTTTACGGCGATTACCTAATCGGCAAGCAGTTGCCCGAAGCTTTTATGGGTACAGGCATTGCCTATGGCAGCGACGAGTTTAAAACGTGGGATGAGATAATTACCTATTTCGAGCGTCTGGGTGGACAATAAGTTCCACCCAACGTTGTTTTTAATGGCCTTTTCGTGATTTCACAATAAGATAAATCACCAGCAACACAAAACTTACAAGCAGCAGAATTATGGGTACGGCATAGCGGCGGGGCTCGAGCCAGAACTCGTTGAAGAAGTTTATGCGACCTAAAATCTCAACCGGCGTCCAGAATACAATCACGGTTGCGATGGCCATGCGTATGTTGGCTCCCCATGAAGGTATGTGCAGCTCCTTATAGAACATGTAGATCGAGCCCAGGAAGCACACCCAGCCCAAGGCGTAGGTCACAATGCTGTGGTCGCCAATGAACCGTGGGTCGTAGCAGAACATAAGTGCCAGATAGCTCGTCCACAGAATCATGTTCAGCTCCATAAAGGTTACAATGCTCACGTGGCGTGTCATCGGTCGGGCCGCTATGATGTTGCGGTGGCCTCTGAAGAGTTGCTTCTGCCACCAGTTAATAAAGTTGCAGCCCGTGCGCGTGCAGAAAATGTACAGGGTCATCACCATTACCCACAGACCAAAGGTGGCCGGCATAATCAGATATTCAGGCTTTGTAACCACTACACCGTTTACTACCTCAGGCTGAACACCGTAGCGGTTGGCATAGTATTGAAACAAGAATTCCACCCAGCCCGTCCAGAACAGCAGCCCGCCAAAGAGTCCCCACAACGTTTGCCGGGTGTCGCCTTTGGCAAAAACGCCGATAACCACCATGATGTATCCGGCCAGTCCCATCAGGAAACCGCCTGCATGTACGGCCGATGGTGTCATGGTGTTGTCCATGATAATCATGAGCGCGTGCCCCAGGGGCATAGTAAAGAGTACGGTAAGAAACGCTATAACAGTTTTGCCAATATAGATTGGCCTGTGAGTTGCTGAGTGTAACATAACAATATCTTAAAAAACTGCTGCAAAAATAAGCAATTCTTACGATATACGCAATACCTTATTATAATGATGATGGATGCTACGCTATAACTTATTTCAGAATCCTCTTTCAGCCCAGTCACCCCGGTCGAGCTGCCTGTAGCTTATAGCTTCGGCGAGATGTTCGGGTTGCACCGTGGGTGCTCCTGCCAGGTCGGCAATGGTGCGGGCAACTTTAAGTATGCGGCTGTAGGCACGTGCGCTCAAGCTCATTTTTTCCATGGCTGTTCTCAGCATCTCGGTACCCACGGCATCGGGTTCAGCATATTCGTGAATCATTCGTTCGGTCATCTGCGCGTTGCAGTGTATGTTGCTTATCTGTTTGTAGCGTTCGGTCTGAATGGCTCTTGCCCTGATTACGCGCTCACGAATGGTGGCGCTGCTCTCGCCTGGTGCAGCCTTCGAAATGTCCTTAAAAGGCACGGGGGTGATGGTGCACTGAATGTCAATGCGGTCGAGCAACGGTCCGCTTATCTTGTTCAGGTAGTGTTGTATCTGGCCCGGGGTGCACACGCAGCGGTGGGTAGGGTCGCCATAGTAGCCGCAGGGGCAGGGGTTCATGCTTGCCACGAACATAAACGAGCAGGGGTACTCAATGGTGTACTTGGCCCGGCTGATGGTAATCTTGCGGTCCTCCAGTGGCTGGCGCAGCACTTCGAGTGTGTGCTTGTTGAATTCGGGCAGTTCGTCGCAAAAGAGCACGCCGTTGTGTGCCAGCGATATTTCGCCAGGCATGGGCGTAGAGCCGCCGCCAACGAGTGCCACTTCAGAGATGGTGTGGTGCGGCGAGCGGAACGGACGTTGCGAGATAAGTGATGAACCTTTGGGCAGCATGCCCGCAATGCTGTGTATCTGAGTGGTTTCCAAGCTTTCCGACAGGGTGAGCGGAGGCAGGATAGAAGGCAATCGCTTGGCCATCATACTTTTGCCAGAGCCCGGCGGACCAATCATAATGAGGTTGTGACCGCCTGCAGCAGCCACTTCGAGTGCGCGCTTCACGCTCTCCTGGCCACGCACGTCACTAAAGTCGAGGTCGAAATTATATTGATGTTCGTAGAATTCCTTACGTGTGTCGATAACGGTGGGTTCAAAATGCTGCCGGCCCGAGAGGAAGTTAATCACGTCGAGCATGCTTTCCATGCCGTACACTTCAAGGCGGTTCACCACAGCAGCCTCACGTACGTTCTGCTTAGGTACTATCAAACCTTTAAAATGCTCGGCCCGGGCCTTGATGGCAATGGGCAGGGCGCCCTTTACGGGTTGCAGTTTGCCGTCGAGCCCCAGTTCGCCCACCATCATGTACTCGTTCAGGTGGTCGGGGTCAATATTCCCGTTGGCTGCGAGGATTCCTATGGCCAGTGGCAAATCGAACCCGCTGCCCTCTTTCTTCAGGTCGGCAGGTGCCATATTAATGGTTAAGTCACCTTTGGGGAAAGCATATCCGTTGTTTTGCATGGCAGCGGCTATGCGGTCGCGCCCTTCTTTCACGGCCACGTCGCCCAGACCCGTAAGGTGGTACATCATGCCCAGACTAAGGCTCACTTCCACGGTTACGGTGGTAACGTCCAGTCCGTTAACGGCTGCGCTGTAGGTTTTTACAAGCATTAAATACTTTGGTGTTTTTAAGGTTTTCTACGTTATTAGTTCTGTCCTACAGACTACTGTATGCCCAGCATCTGTTTTATCTGCGATAGCGACAGGTCGCGCCCGGCAATCTTGCCATTTATCAGTACGATGTTGTCGCCCGAGTAGCCCAGAGCCAGCTTTTTAACCAGACTGCCTTGCAGCATTTCACCATCGTGCATAATGTTAATGCCTTGCTGCACGTCGGGTTGCAATACCGATTTGCAGGTGTAGCGGTCGGCGTCCAGATTAATGCCCACCAGCCGGAGTCCCTGCTTCTGCGCTGAGGCCGATGAGAGCTGCCGCATCATATCGGTGCTGCTGAAATCCCATGTAGCCCAGGTGAATATCACTGCGGCGGGAGCGCTCTGCAGAGTTGCCGATGAAATGCCGTTGCCATTGATGTCGGTGGCCGAGAACTGTGGCAACGTTGCTCCGGCAGAGGTTGCGCTCAGTGTGTTAACCTGCGAGGCGAGCAGGGCCAGCTCGTTGTTTTTAGGCTGGGCCTTGCACAGTGTTTGCAGCAGGGTGTTGGCTGCTTTGTAGTCAGGGTAGGCACAGTCAATGAAATACGTCCTTAGCAGATAGGTGCTCACGGGCGATGCCGGGTGGTCGCCAATAAACTGTCGGGCGGCAGTTTTTATTTCGCTTTGCGAAGCGTTGGCAATGCGGTCGCGAAAGCTGTTCATCAGTTCGTTGTCTTTCGACCCCGTAACCTTCAAGGCTTTCAGGTGTGAAGCGTCACCCTTGATGTCGAGGCCCACACCCGGAGCCGCAAACACCGGTTGTTGTGAAAAGTTAGGGAAAACAAGTACAAGGGTGGTGGGCTGGTCGCACGGAATTTCGTAGGCAAAGCGCCCGCCCTGCACTTTAATGGTATCGATGCCGGCAATGCCGCCATCGGTGCTATAAACATAAAACTCACCCTGGTTAAGGTGCAGGAACCTGCCCTCAAGCTTAAAATGCTTGCTGTCAGGTCCGCATGCGCTCAGAACCAGCGTGAGTAGAAGTAGGATAAAAGCCTGTTGCTTCACCTTATTTTAATTTTGACAATTCCAAATCGTTGTCGGCGTAGCTCTTAAGTGACGAGTCCTTGCTCAGAGCCTTTGCCAAAGCTGTTGAGGCAGCCTCGGTGTTACCCTGGCGGGCGTTAACAAGTGCCGTGAGATAGTCGGTCATGGCATCGGCATTCTTAACCGATTTCAGAGTCGACAGGGCGCCGGCATAGTTCTTGTTGAGCAGCTGTGCCAGAGCGGCGCTGTTGGTAGCGTTGTTGCCAAAGTACTTCTCAGCGGCAGCATAGTTGCCCTTAGCAAGGTTCAGGTTGCCCAGCACCTCGTTCAGGTCGTTGGCTCCGTTGGCCTTGGCCACGTAGTTTTCGGCCTCGCTCACGTTGCCCTGTTTCAGAGCCAGCAGTGCCAGGTTGGCGTTATCCTCGGGAGCAGCCTGTGCAGCCGAAGCACCTTGAGTGAAATATTGGCGTGCAGCCTGATCGTTGCCGCTGTTGAATGCCAGTGCACCCAGGTTGTTCAGCGCGCGTGAGTCGTTGTTATACAGTTTGGCAGCTGTCTTGTAAATATCTTCCTTTTCAGCCTTGTTGTCTGTAAGAGTGGCTGCATAGAGCAGTTCTTCCTTGCTCAGCTTCGAGGGGTCAGCTTTGTACTGCTGCTTAATCTCATCGTCGCTGCGGCCCACGGTTTCGTAGTTAATGGTGAGCCGGCTGCGGCGCAGTTCAGGCAGAATGCCGTCGGCAAGCTCGCGGAAGCCCTGGCTCATGTTGCGAATCTGGCGTTCACGCTCAGCAGGATCTTTGTACATTGAGAGCACGCGCAGAATCACGTCCTTGTCCTGAATGTTGCTTGCCTGCACCAGCTGCTGGAAACCTTCCCAGTCCTGTGCGGTGTAGTGAGCATCCACGTCGGTCTTTATCTTGTTGCCCTTAAGCTGCTGGTTTACATACTTCTCGGTGGTGTTCTGGCGTTTGTCGGCCAGTTTGTCGTTAAAGGCAAAGCCGCCATCAGGTGATGCGTAGGCGTTCACCTCAACGTTCTTCAGGTTCAAGCCCTTCTGATCGGCCTTAATCTTCTTTAGCATGCTGAGGAACTCCTTCACAGAGTTGTTCTTCAACTCCTTCTTACGCAGGTTGGCCTGGTTAATCAGGAAGCGGATGTTGGCTTCCTGCTTCTGAGCCTGCACGCGCTGGAAAGAGTCGGGAGCCACGCAAGCTCCGGCGTTCATCAGTGTGCGCTTGTAAAGTTCAGAAGTGGCAATAACGCCGTCGGCCACTTTTACATCGGGAATATTGATGGTCTTGTTGCCCTTGCGTGCATTAAAAGTAAGATACATGTCGCTCTTCTGCATGTCGGGCACATAGTTAAACTGTGAGCGCATGGTGTAGGTGCCGCCAGTCTTGTATTGTATCACCTGGTCGTTGCCTGCAACCTTTTCGCCCTGGAAAGTAGCACTCTGGCCTTTGGCTACTTGTCCGTTGCCATATCTTAGTTCAGGAGTAACGGTAACCACTGCCTTCTTCTTCATGTACTTCTCAGGGAAGGTACCGGCAATTGAGGCAGTTACTTTTCCTCCTTGTGTTTCAAGCGGATTCGGGGTAACCGTAAAGTTACTCTTGTCTAATGCACCCATACTGCTGCATGAAGCCAATATAAGCAGTGATGCCATTGACGGAATAAGAATGAGATTTCTTTTCATAAGCATAAAGATTAAAAAATAAAAAGAATAAGGTAAAAGTGCCGCGAGCGGGACTCGAACCCGCACAGCCATTTCTGGCCAAGGGATTTTAAGTCCCTCGTGTCTACCAATTCCACCATTGCGGCAACCGGTTTTAAAATATATATCCTCTTACTCGAAAGCAAGAGGATTATGAGTGGAGCGGAAAACGGGACTCGGACCCGCGACCTCGACCTTGGCAAGGTCGCGCTCTACCAACTGAGCTATTCCCGCGTTATGTGGTTGCAAAGGTAAAACATTTTTTTTGTACCGCCAAATGTTTTTACACATTTTAATATATTCTGGTTCTGACCCTTCTCTGGTACCCCCTGTTTTGTGCACGTAACAAGTAAACGTTTAACTCAATACAGGTGTTCCGAATTTGCGTTTTTTGAGCTCCAGAGAGGTATCACACACTGAGACGCTGAGTATCACAGCCTGATACTCTGGATATCACAGCGTGATACTCTGGATATCACAGCGTGATACGGTGAGTTTCACAGCGTGATACTCCGGGTATCACAGCGTGATACGCTGAGTCTCACTGTTTGGAATGTGTCTGGAACTGTCAGAACCCCTGAAACAGGGCGCAATTCTGCCCCTTTGCATCATTGCGTAAAAAACACTTCAAACAGTAAAAATCGGTCGTTCACTGCGTACAATTGTACTACTTGCTACCTTGGTGTGAAGTAAAAAATATAAATTTGTGAACCGTAATAACCCTATAACCCTTTACAAACCATAATAATTATGAAAGCATTTTACTATCTCTTTGCAATGGGCTTACTCTTATTGACAGGTTCTCCGCCAGTCAACGCCCAGACTTTTGAAAGCCTTTTCATGCGTAACCGCTACAATAGTGGCGTGCCACTGTTTCTGGCCGATGTGAACGAAGACGGCAAGTTAGAATATCTTTATCCTGGACATACCGAATACTACCAGGACGATAAGCTCGTGCCTGCCATGCCCTGTCAGTGGCGCACCATCGACGGCAACACCGCCGTGGTGATAACTGACCAGGATGTTATTGTCCCGTGGTCGTGGCAGATGCGGTGGCTCAATGCCGATGCGCTGCCTGGCTTTGCCACTTACTTCAGGGCTTACTATTCGAGTCCCGGTCAGATGTTCATTCCCATCAATGGCAGCTATCAGTACATCACCACCAATATGGATGGCGCCACCGGCGTTACCTGGGCCGACGTGAACCTCGACGGTCGTCTCGACATGCTCTACTGGCAACAGATTGACGGCACCTACCGCCCCTTGTTCAAGTTGCAGCAGGCCGACGGGTCGTTCCTGGTGCAACCCGTAAACCTGGTAACCGATGAGGCCGAACTACAAAACGCCCAGTATGCCAGCGGCGGCAATGGTGCCTTCTCGGTGAATCTGAACTCGAGCTTCTCGGGCTTCTCGGGTGCCGACAAATACTACAGCAAGAACCCGCTTACGGTGGTCGACCTGAACATGGACGGCTATCCCGACTTTCTTGACAGCAAGGGCGGTATGTCGATGCTCTCGCTTGGTTACGGTCGCTACTACATGGCCAACCTTTCGGGCAAGGTGCTCAGTGCCGATGTGAATGGCGACGGGCTCACCGACCTGCTGGTTTACACCGCAGGCGCACTCACGCTGAAGCTTAACAACGGCAACGGCTTCACCGACACCCAGCTGCTTATGAATAACGCCCTGAACGGCCTGTATGTGCTCGACTGTGATGGCGACTCTCAGCCCGACATTCTTGCCACTCTCGCCAGCGATGATGCCAGCTACCTGGCTTTCTTCCGTAACCAGGGCAACGGCAAGTTCAAAAAAAACATCAGGAGCGTGAAGGGCTACGTTAACTGGAGTCCACCTTATTATATTAACAACAACGGCAGGCCTACGCTGTTCTCGAATACCCGATCCAACTATGGCGACCCCGAGGATTACTGGACCAACACGGCCCATACCTGGGGCGAGCAGCAGGTAACCCAGTGGGATTGGGATGCCAACTTCAAAATCGACACGCTCACGGTGAACCCCGACAGTGACATGTTGCTGTTCTTTCCGCCTTGCGATGTCGATGGCGATGGCAAGGCCGAACTGGTGGCCTTCCGCGACGAGCAGTGGGCCGACGGCACCCAACTGCGCGAAAAGCAGTGGGGCGTGTGGCATCTGCCTGTTACAAAAGCCAATACCGCTCCCCGGCAGATGGCAGCGCCCAATTTGATTCTCGACAAGTCGACCGCCCTGCTGCGTGCTGAATGGCAGGCAGGCAGTGATGCCGAGAATGCATCGGCCGACCTTACCTACGAACTCGAGATAAGTGCTGCCGGCAAGCAGCTTTTGCGCCGCTTTACCAAAGAGCGCTTCGCACTGGCAGCGGCAGGGCTTTGGCATGAACCGACTGTAGAGGCGCGCGTGCGTGCCATCGATGCCAGCGGCATGAAGGGAGCGTGGAGTGAGAAAGCTACGGTGAGCGGCATACCGCAGACAGCCGACTTTACCGTGAGCACCCGCACATGCAGCACGGCCGACACCGTGTGGGTAGAGGCACTCAATGGCAGGCAGGTGCAGTTGAGGGGTCTGCCCGACGGCAAGGTGGTGCAAACTGCCAACAACCGCCAGGGCATCGTGTTCAGTACGCATGGCACAAAGCAAATCGAGGTCACATGCAACGGCTCTATTTCAACGTTGCAGCAGGTAGAGGTGCTGCCACTGCTTATTACCGATAGCAAAAAGGATATGACCGACCCGTTCGGCTCGCCTATGGCTATCAATGGCCAGCTGTTCGATTACCTGCAGCAAGGCACCATGCAGGTGATGAACCATCAAGGCTTCTTTGCCTACACCAACGGGCACTACGAGAAGCAACCGGTGTTCGGACTCTCTGACGGAGCCTCGAAGGGACGCTTCGTGTTCGATGCCAACATGGACGGTTTGCCCGATGTTTACTGCGACCACTACGACCAGTCGGGCAACGGCTCTTATCAGAGCATTGTGAACCAGGGCGATGGCGAATTCGAGAAAAACACTACCATGTACACCTTCGATGGCGTGCAGGGCAACAGCATAAGCATGGTGATGCAGCCTGTTGACATTAACAACGACGGGCTTCTGGATATGCACACAGGCGAAAAGTTATACATCAATCAGGGCGACGGCACTTTTAAGAGCATACAAATCAAACTGGGTGAGTACTCTCTGTACTCGCTGAAAGATAACCTTGCGGCCGATTACGATCGTGACGGGCGTGTCGACCTGGTGGCAGGGCTGAAGAAACCGAATGGAAAGAAGTTTTATGCCGCCGTACTGTTCAACGAGGGCAACGACCAGTTCACCGTGGTGCCTCTGCCCGATAACTTCGACATAAACGGGCAAAGTATGGCGTTCGATACAGATGGCGACGGCTACCTGGACTTAGTAATCGATCACAATAAAAGCGTGGTACGCAATCTGGGGAACCGTACCTTTGCCCAGGTTGAGGCGCTGGATAAATACGTTATTCCCATCGACCTCGACCTTGACGGCAAGGCCGATTTCCAGAGCATAAAGGGCGATGAACTCACGTTCAGCAACTACGGGCAGCAGGTTACCTTCAGCAACGAAGGCAAGGTGGGCATCTGGGTCCTGTCGAGCGGCTGGACGCCTGGAGCCTTTGCCGATGCCAATGCCGACGGAGTGCCCGACTACGAAAATTTCGGCCTCTATTTGCTTAAGCGTAACAATCCCAATACCGCACCCACGGCACCCACCACAGTGATGGTGAACCAGAAAGGTGGCGAGGTGGTGATTAGCTGGGACGGCGCATCCGATCGTGAGAGTGCCACGCCCTTGCTGAACTACAACATCAGCATTCGTGAGAAGGGAGCCTCGGGCGATAGCAGCTACATCTGGTCGCCGCTCAATGCCACCAGCAATAAGGCAAAAATGGCTCAAACCCGTGTGCCCACCGCCTTCCGGCAGTCCACCACATTGCCCATGCCCGTAAGCCGCTTCAAGTACGGCAGCACCTACGAGATAAGCGTGCAAACCATCGACCCGTGGCTCGCTGCATCGGCCTTCTCGACCCCCGTAAGTTTTACGCCGCAGGCGGTAACGCTCATCAGTTTACCGGCCAAGGCTGGTGTGGGTCAGCAGGTGCGCTACAAGGTTGAGTCGACGCTTACCTCGGGTGTGGCGTTGCGCACCGATGGCGGCACACTGAATGCCAACGGCACCATTACCTGGGATACGCCCGGACTGAAGCAGGTTACGGCCATTGTAAACGATGGCGAACCCGTGGTTAGCAAGGCATCGATTCTAATAGTTGATAAGCCCGACCTGAGCGTGAAGCTGCCCGCCACGATGCTTGCCGGACAAACCATCACGTTTGCCCTGCCAGAGTGCGCCCGCAACAACGGCGCCCAGTTGCAGCTCACGGCAAACGGCGAACTGCAAACCAACCTCAACGCAGGCACCGCCACGCTAACCCTGCCCGATGATGCCACTTCATGCCAGCTCAACATAAGCTACACCGACGGGGTGTGGACCGATAAGCTCACAACCAACACAACCATTCATGTAGTGGGCCAGCAGTGGCAACCGCAGATTGATAAGGTAACCTCGGCCAATAACCACAACGTAATTACGTGGAATGCCGGTCAGGCTCTGCCCGATGCCAGCTTGTTTACCGGCAAGGTAAAGATATACCGTGAGGGCAGCGTTACCGATGAGTATGAGTGCATTGGCGAGGCC
>Ga0256406_1001547_pt1 | contig 36479 bp, 42 predicted proteins | sample RumenRJG_03DNA_FD_185986 | JGI IMG/M metagenome (GOLD analysis project Ga0256406, IMG submission 185986) | Bovine rumen microbial communities from Lethbridge, Alberta, Canada - RJG_03 | ecosystem: Host-associated > Mammals > Digestive system > Stomach > Rumen | place: Canada: Alberta | collected...
CTGCTCATAGAGCTTCTGATATACACTCATATTGAAGTGACGCATTCTCGGCACATCCGCAGCATTCACATAAGATACCCCGTTGATCATGGGCTGCGGCATCATTTCCTCCAGAGGAATAACCGCCAGGATGCGCCTGACGGCCTCCGGTGACAGTTTGTGACATCGGATCACCTTCTGCTCCATGCGGTCATAGATCACAGCGCCGCACTCGCAGATATAGTAGCGCACGTCTTTCAGAATCCCAAAGTACGGCCGCGTCTCCGCTATCGGTCTGCCGGTGCAGATCGCCACCTGACGTCCCGCATCCAGGGCCTCCCGGATCGCCGAAAGACAGTTATCCGAGATTGTCTTGTCCGACCGGAGCAGCGTCCCGTCCATATCAAAAGCTATCAGTCTGTACATTGATTTTTCCTTCCCCTTTTCTCTGACAGCCGCCATTATACCATGGAATTCTTATCCCGCACCGGACTTTCCCGGGCCATGATGGCATTGACCACGATCCGGTCCGCAGGAAGCCAGGAAACTTCATTCAGTTCATCAACCGCGAGCCAGCGGGCCGCCTCATGCTCCTTAAGGATCAGCTGACCGGAAATGACCTCCGCCCGGAAACAATCCATCGAAAGGTGAAACGAAGGATAATCATATTCCACGTGCTCTATCTCATCCTTCACCTCAATGTCCGTGTCAAGCTCCTCTTGAATCTCTCGGTGCAGCGCCTGCTGCGGTGTCTCACCGGGCTCGATTTTTCCGCCGGGGAACTCCCAGCCATCCTTAAATTCTCCGTATCCCCGCTGTGTAGCAAAAATCTTTCCCTCATGTGTGATAACCGCCGCAACTACATGAACCGTTTTCATTTCTTCTGTACTCCAATCTTCAAAAATACTGAACTTCTCAGTCCTGAACTTCAGTGCAAATCTGTCAGTTTGTGATGTAATCGTACAAGTCTCTTCTCACCGGGCTGTCCAGCTTCCACTCGATTTCCACCGCGCTGGCCGTGGTATCCGCCATGGTGAACTCACGTACCTTTCCGGTCGCCGTCATGGTGCCCAGATAATAATAGTTTTTAGAGATTTTATCATCCTTATTTTTCCTGACAAAAAGATGAACCGCAATGCCCTTCTCCTTCGCATGAAGAAAATTCTGCACGTCGGATGATCTGATCGTCCGTTTTGACTTCGAGATGGCAATCAGTGTCCGGTCATCAATGAAATGGTCCTCATACTTTGTTGTTGCGCTGATGTTCTCATCCTTTTCATAATTGATAAACACCGGAAAGGTCTGCGTGTCTTTATCATACTTATAACCGCCGATATTCAGCGGTACCACGTTATGTTCCCAGTTCAGAAGCCGGCAGACATCCTCATAGGTATATTTCTGATACAGGGTAAATGACGTGTTCTGATATCTCTTTCTGTAATCCCGTTCAAAACGATGAAGTCCGAATGCTGCCAGCTCTGCCACCGCAGCCCGGAATTCACTGTTTCTCAGTTTCTCAAGAAAAATCCCCGAACCGGTATAATCATCCCGTTCTTTTTCAATGAATACACATTCCTTATAGGTTGCTTTTGCGGAACCGGTCGGGAACTCATTCGTCATGACATTGACGACATTTCTGTACGTATGATCATCCGGTTCAATCCCGTACTTTCCTTTCAGTTCCGCTGAGAGTGCCGCCATGATGCTGTGGCTTCCCTTCAGTATGATCTGCAGCAGAAGAAGCTCGTGAGGCCTCTTGCCCATTGCCAGCTTTCTGGAAATAAACTCGATCATCTTCTCCTGCAGAGGATCAAAGCGGACCGTATAATCCGGCTCGTATTTTTTCAGGAAGCAGTAGTATGACCCGAGTCTGTCGTTATCAAAAATCCGTCCCACGTCAATCGATCCGTAGGTATCAAAGTCCATGAGTGCCGGTATACGGCCAAGCTTATTTTTCAGCTGCTGATAATTTTCTTTAATCCGCTTCAGATCAGTGAAATCCGCCTCATCAATCGATGCAAAAATCCGTTTCCGGCTGATCTCATCGAAATGAATCGTAGAGATGCCCGGAATGACCCGGTTGCCTTCCATCACATAACGGCGGATATTGTCCTTGTTATAGGTATCATCCCCTGAAAGTGCGATGGGAATCAGAAAATTATTGCTGTAGTTGCCGATAAAATCAAGAATAACCACAAATTCCTTATCCTGCGATTTGCGAAGTCCGCGGCCGAGTTGCTGAATGAAAACGACGGCCGATTCGGTGGGACGCAGCATGATGACCTGATTGATTTCCGGCACATCCACCCCCTCCGACAGAACATCGACAGCAAAGACATAATCCAGGTAACCGTTATCATCTGCAGGTGTCGGAGCGAAGTCCGGATATCCTCCCGTCTCGGCAACCATTCCGGCAGCCTCACTGCCGCCGTGTGTCCCGTCATGAATCAGATCCTCCGGTTTCACATCCATGGCCAGTTTCTCGAGAATCCGTTCCCGATGCTCCTCGCTGTCCTTTCCCGTCAGCGCCGCCGTCCGAAGCCCTCGTTCGTTGAATTTCGCCGACAGTTTCACTGCCTCCTCTGTACGGCTGCAGAAAACGATTCCCTTTACACGGCTCCCGCTGTGGCCATAGTACCGGGCCTCTTTCAGAATGTAATCAACGCGGTCATCACTGACCAGCCGGTTAAAATCACGAAGCCCTGCCGCATGGTCATCATCACCGATCACTTTTCCGTCAACCCTCAGGTCGGTGATACCGAAATAATGAAACGGGCAGAGCAGATTTTCCTGCAGCGCCTGCCGGAGACGGATCTCACAGGCAATATGATAATCAAATTGTTCGTATACATTAAACCGCGTCGTATCGGGACTCGCTGTCATGCCGAGCCACAGCCGCGGCTTAAAATAGTCCATAATTTTTCTGTAGCTCGGGGCGCCTATATGATGCGCCTCATCAACACAGATTTCCGAGAAATAATCCGGAGGGAACGAACGGATCACATCGTCCCTGCTGAATGTCTGAACCATGGCAAACAGGAAATCCGCGTTCCGGATTTCTTCTCTGCTGTTCTGACTGTGTCCGGAAAGCAAAGCGTAATGCAAGCTTCTTCCCTGCGGACCGGTACAGCCAAACACCCGCTGATAGCTTTCCATTGCCTGCTTCGCGATTTTTTCCCGGTGCACAAGAAAAAGAAGTCTTCTGGGATGCAGCGCTCTCAGACCAAAGGCCGACGCAAATGTCTTGCCGGTCCCTGTGGCGGAAATCAGCAGTGCCTTGTTCTCTCCCCTGGCGACGAGATCCAGCAGATTGCGTGTAAATGCCGTCTGCATGGCATTGGGCTGAAGAGTATACTGCTGCAGCGGAACGACATGCTGCTTCGCCGCGGTCCTCTTCTGCTCCCTGGTGATTTCGTACTGTGTCCGGTATTCTTTCCTGCATTCCTCATAATCTTCAGATGACGGAGAATCCCACATCTCATGAAACTGCTGAAGAATATCCCCGATCATTTCTCCGGAGGCACAGCCTGAGATTTCAGTATTCCATTCCTTGTTTACGGTGAGTGCTCTCGCCGTCATATTTGAGCTTCCGATAATGATATGATAAATTTCTTCCCGCTGAAAAATCCATCCCTTCGTGTGAAATCCCTGAGAGGACTTTTTTCCGGTGCCGGCCGGATCTCCGTCAGTCCGGAAAAGTCTGAGTTCAATATTGTTCAGGGAATTCAGCTTGTCCAGCGCCTCAGGTTCAGAGAAATTCAGATAATCCGTCGTGAGGATTTTTCCTGAAATCCCGCGGTTTTCCAGTTCTTTGAACGTCTGCAGAAGGGGCGTAATCCCGCTTAATGTAACGAATGCCACACTGATCATGAATCTGTCGCAGTGTGCCAGTTCATCTTCTACGGAGACCAGCACACGGCTGCCTGTATCCTGATCGTTATATACAAAGGACGGGCAAAAATCCGCCTGAGAGACGGCTTCCCGATCCCAGAACGCAGTTTCAGCTCCCGCACAGAGTTTTTTCCTTATCTCCTCATCAGCCATGATTATCTCACCCGCCGTATTCAGTCCCGATACAACATTGACAGTTATCTTCCGGATTTATCATATCGTCAGTATGCTGACGAACAGTCCTCACTTGCCTCATCATCGTCATCATCGCAGATTTCCAGCAGTCGCTCCATGGCCGCTGCCTCATTCCATCGTGTGCTGACAAACAAGCGGAAGACGTCCTCAGCCGTTCGTCCGTCGGAAACTTCTTCCATTGTCGGCTCAATTCCTGTGAGTTCAAACCAGATATGATCCTCTTCCAGACTGACATGCTCGAACCTGGTCTCCGGAAATCCGACGTCCCCCGGAATAAAATATCCCTCATCCCGACAGGCGCGAAAAATATCCGATACTTGATTTTCTGTCAGTGTTCCTCTGACCACCACTTCAAGATACTGCTTCCAGTTGCCTGCATCTCTGTACAGATACTCAAATTTTGTGTGTAAAACCGGTGCTTCATGATGATTCACTGTCTTCTGATTCTGCTGAGCCATATACTTCCTCCTGCTGTTTACTCCTGTCTGACGTCCATTCCTGTCTGCCGTTTCCATATGCTGAAACTGGAAAAAGGATGACAGCCGTCATCACTGATCCGAAGCAGCATACCCTGTGATTATAGCCAGGAGCCTGTACATTTTTCCGTACACAGAAGCCGGTATCTCTGAACACCCGTTATCATGCAGGCGCTGCCGGCGCCACGAAACACATCTGTTCCAGGATATCATACAAAAAGGATATTCGGATATATTATCCCTGAAAAAACGGGGACGAAAGTTCGTCCCCGTTTTTTCTCTGTATGAATGATCATTCCGGCGTATGATCGCTCCGGAATCCTTCAGCATCCGAAATCAATAACCTGAGCGTCAGGCAACGTATTCCTTCACCGCCGGTGCCAGCGCCATGCCTTCGTTATACCCTCTGAAATAGAGGTCTCCCAGCTTATCCAGATCGTCATCAAATTTCTTCACATCGACCGGATCCGCCGGTGCGATGACGAAAGTCCTGCCGGCATCCTCGTCCGCCTGAATGCTGTCGCAGATCTCATTGTACCTTTCTTCCGCATGGTCCAGACTTTCCATGAACGCAGGATAGCGGTGATAAAGAACCCTGGCATAGGCCGAAAGCGGCTTCGACTCCTGACGGAAAGCACGGTCGCGCGTACGCACAACGACAATTTTTTCAAAGCCCTGATCCTTTGCCCAGTCATACATGATTTTTTCCGAACAGGCACCGTCCAGATACGGATCCCCGTCGAGCATAATGGGCCTCGATACATAGGGCACGGAAGCGGATGCCATGATGGCACCGATGATATTGTGGTATTCATTCTTTCTGAAGCAGACCGGCTTTCCTGTCCGAAGGTTTGTTGCCTCCGCCACCAGCTCCTGCTTCCTGTCAAGAAAGCGCTTTTTGTCCATCGGATAGATCCGCATCAGGTCGTTGAACAGATAGCGGAAGCCCATGATCGCGTGCTCACGGCGGAGCGCGCCGCGCCCAACATAATCCGGATCATTGCGGAATCCCAGATCGAATCTGGCCGCCCAGCCGATCTGGCCGCACACATATCCCATGCCGCATAAAGCGCCGGCGGAAACGCCCGCTGCCGTCTGCAGATTAATATCCGATACCATCAGTGCATCCAGCACACCGGCCGCGTACAGACCGCGCCAGCCGCCGCCTTCAATCACCAGGCAGCCCGGTGTGATGGTCTCAGAAGCTCTGCCCCAGGGAAGTGAATCAAGTCTGCGATAAATTTCCATCTCTGTCTGAACCTCCGCTGTCACTTATCCTGATCACATCAGTCAGCCAGTGCGATGGCTTCAACCTCGCAGAGCACACCCTTCGGGAGATCCTTAACCGCCACACAGCTGCGGGCAGGTCTGGAAGTAAAGTATTTCGCATATACCTCATTAAAGGCGGCAAAATCTGCCATGTCTGCCAGGAAGCAGGTGGTCTTTACCACCCTGTCCATGCTGCTGCCGGCAGCTTCCACGATTGCCTTTACGTTCCTGCAGCTCTGCTCCGCCTGTGCGGCGATACCTTCGCTGACTGTTCCGTCTGCCGGATTCACCGGAATCTGTCCGGAAGCAAAAACAAATCCGTTGGCCACATAAGCCTGAGAATAAGGTCCGATCGCACCCGGTGCATTTTTTGTCTCAACAGTTTTCATTGATGTCATACCTCTCTTTCTTATGCTGCAGTATATTTCTTACTCTGCATCATATCTTCATTTACCCCTGAATTTCAAGTGGATCATGTCACCAGTTAAGCTCGGCGGTCATCTGCCGCTCATTATTCATCTCCCGCTCATCTTTCATCTGCCATATGCGCATCCGTTAATGGAGAAACAGCATCTCCGGCTCCGTCATCTGCAGATAATCCGGCAGCTTCTTTTCTGATTCATCTGCCATGCCTCATCAGGCGTAGATACCTTCACATAATTCCTCGCAGAAAACATACAAACTCCTCTTCCGAAAACATCTGCCGGGGTCATCACCTTACGTTCTCAGATCATCTGATTTTCAATATTAACCCAGTGTCACATCCAGCACCATCATCAGGCTGAACCCCAGGGCAAAGGACAGCGTTCCGATATTGGAATGATCCCCGTGAGACATTTCAGGAATCAGTTCCTCTACCACCACATAGAGCATGGCCCCTGCAGCAAAACTGAGCAGGTAAGGCATCAGCGGAATAATAAAGCGCGACAGGGCAACCGTAATGATGGCGGCCACCGGTTCTACCGCTCCGGACAGGACCCCGTTCAGGAAGGCCCTGTTTTTTCCGGTTCCTTCCGCATACATGGGCATGGAGATGATGGCACCTTCCGGAAAATTCTGTATGGCGATACCCAGAGACAGCGCCATAGCTGCCGATGCGGTAATGTCCGAAACACCGTACAGATATCCGGCATAGACAACACCGACAGCCATTCCCTCAGGAATGTTATGGATCGTAACAGCCAGCATCATAAGCGTATTATGTTTCAGGCTGTTGTGCGGGCCCTCCGGGTTTTTTGCATAGCGGTGAAGGTGCGGCGTCACGTGATCCAGAAGAAGAAGGAACAGCATGCCGAGCCAGAACCCGATCACAGCCGGAAGGAAAGCAAATTTTCCCAGAGATTCCGCCGCTTCCAGCGCCGGAATCAGAAGGCTCCAGATCGACGCTGCCACCATGACGCCCGCCGCAAAGCCGGTCAGGAAACGCTGCAGCCGGTCAGACAGATTTTTCTTCAGAAGATAGACGCAGGCAGCACCCAGAGATGTACCGATAAACGGTATGGCAATCCCAAGGACAGTTGATTTAATCACACTATTCAAGACAGGTCCTCCCTTCCGATCATACCCGATATCATTCAGATACCATTTCACCGGATCATATAAGCATCCGTGATCTCACCGCAGTCATCAGGTTTCGTCTTCCGAATAATCAAACTTTCCATCATTTTTTTCTTCCAGCGTTTTGATCAGATAATAAGCGCCTTCCGCATATGGTACGGAAATATCTTTCGCTGCGGCCTTCTTCATTAAAACGCCACAGAACATTTCAATTTCTGTATGACGCCCGGCATCCAGATCCTGAAGCGTCGAATAGCGGCTTGCCTTGCGGTAACCCATATGCGGCCTTTTCAGCGGTTCCATGGGATATCCATAAGCCGCTGCAACTGTCCGAACCTCATCTTCCAGCTTTCTGGAATAAGTCAGCAGATACCTGCTGTCTTCATAAGCTCCGATCCCAACACCCAGAATTGCCTGCGGCAGATTCATGGAAATATTGCGTGCAAATTTCATCCACTGCAGTTTCATAATGTCTGAAACAAAAGTGGTACGCACAGGTTTGTCAGCGAAAAAGGCTTCAATTGCCTCACATCGTTCCGTTTTTTCAGGCGTACTCTTCTCTCCGAATATCATGCCGATCGTGACCTCCGGATCAAAGACGATACCTGCCTCCGTTCGCATAGATGAAATTTTCATAAAGGCATTGACAATCTGACGTTCCGGAATGGCTGTCGCGATGATTTCTTCCGAATCAACACCGTTCAGAAGACTGATCACAATGGTATGATCATCTGTGACCGTCCGAATCTCAGACAGTGCTGAGGACAGTCCTGCATATTTTGTCGCGACCAGAAGCAGATCTGCTCCGTGCGCCTGCTGTGGTGTCTGTACATGTAACGGGAAATGTTCTCCGTTAATTACGATACCTTCGCGCAGAAGGCGTTCCCTGCGTTCTCCTTCTGCGACAACCATGAAATCATTACCCATACTTCCGGAAAGTCCCCGGATAAAATATCCGCCGATTGCGCCGGCGCCGATCAGCGCCACTGTTTTAATCTGCATGCTGATACTCATCTCTCAATGAAGAAACTCTCCTCTTCGCTCCTCTTTGTCCATATTTTTATATTTTATTTTTCGAGTGTCAAAAGGTCCTTATCACCACTTACAATATAAATTGCCTTTGCATCTACTGCGCATTCGAGGAATTTATTATCATCCGGATCACGACATATGTCTATCTTCGTTTGAGTATCAATAAGATTTATCATCATCTGAAATCTTGTAAGACCATTCGAGTCAAATCGACCGCCATATTTTTTCATAAGTCTATCTATTGTTTCGTGATACTCTTCCAGGATTTCGTTTGTAGCAAATGCATTAACATTTCCTGATGATATTGCTTCTAAAACCCGTCTTGGTGCCCCTCCAAAGAAAACACCTGATGCCACCACATTCGTGTCAATTACTATTTTCATCCGTGTTTTCCTTTACGAACATCTTTTATAACCTCATTGATATCATCTTCAGTAAGCCCCACAGAAGCAGCCCATTCCTGTGCTTCATCAAGACTTTTCTCAAATTCTTCTTCACTTGGCATCTTAACCGGCTTGATAACTAAAGTATCGCCAAACACCACATATGCCAACCTGCTGTCCCCAGCAGTTTCTGGTAAATCGCCAGGTCACTGTCCTTGAAGACATTGAAGATCACTTTCCTCATGCAGCTGTCCGGATGCTCGTCAAGCCACTGCTTTACTGTTGCGACTGCGATCTCTGCTGCCTTCTGTGGCGGGAACATGAATACTCCGGTTGAGATACAGCAGAAGGCGATATTTTCACACTCATTTGATGCGGCGAGATCAAGACAGGCCCGGTAACACTCGGCCAGCTGGTCCTTATGTGTCTGTGTGAGATACGGAGAAACGATCGGGCCGACCACATGGATCACATGCTTCGCCGGAAGGTTATAGGCATTCGTGATCATCGGAACCGCTGTGGGCTGCTCATAGTCGCTTCCGTATCTGGTCCGGAGCTCAGTCATCTTCCGGTAGCACTCGGCACGAAGCTGAACTCCCGCGAAGGTGTGTATCCCGTTGTCTATACAGGTATGCATGGGTACAAAACAGCCAAGCATCTGGGAATTTGCAGCATTTACGATGGCGTCTGCTGCAAGTCTTGTGATATCTCCCTGCCAGATAGAAATTCCTCTGCTGACTTCAGGAATTTCAGAAGCCTCGACAATACCCTTTTCCCGGGCTCTTTCCTGAAGGTATTCATCCTGAACCCTGAGCACGTCTGCCGGAAGCTCCCCGGGCATACGTATATTCATCAGAGACCGAAGCAGACGGCGCCTGCCCTCAGTGTCAGCCGGCGTCTCCAGACTGCTGTATTCAACCGAATCCTTTTTAAAGGCATCTACAAGATAATCCAGCCGTTCTTCCTGTGTCATTTTTTCACTCATGTGACTTACCTTCTTTCCACTGTGCCTGTCGGGCAGCCAGCATATCATCCGTTCCCGGGATTTTAAATCCTCTCAACCGCACCGACCGGGCAGACATTCATACAGTTGCCGCAGTGCAGGCAATGCTCCTGCCCGATAACAAAGGGAACCCTGTCCGTCAGAATGCAGTTCTGCGGACAGACCTCGACACACTTTCCGCAGCCAATGCACGGATCTGTAATCCGAAATCCATTCTCCTTTTCCTTTGCTCCGCCAAAGGTAAAGCTGGCCCGCTCGATCGGCTTCTTCAACAGATCAAACCATTCGCCGCTGCCCTCATAGATCTGGAAAACAGTCAGGGCCTTCATGGATTCTTCCGTAGGGTAGATTTCGTGCATATAGGGGTTCTTTTCGAAAAGATCCGGAATCCTTTCATAGCCCAGTTCCTTCACTTTACCGCGGATCGACACGGCCACGCTGGTCATGGTGCTGTCGCCCTTTATCGCCGTCAGTGCCAGAAAGCCGCGCTTCTTCAGCCGGTCATAAAAATTCTTTCCCTTTGCCGTCAGGAAATACAGACCATTCTTATCACTGTCCATCATATCGATTGCCGCTGTTACCGGCAGTCCCTCATCATCAACCGTTGCTACGATCGTACGGTGGATCTCCCTGACTACGTAATCCAGATATTCTTCTGCTGTCATATATGGCTCCTTTAAAATTCGTTCTTCAGACTTTCCAGACAGGCTCCGATATCCACACGGCTCTGTCTGCGTTTTTCTTTTCTACCCAAAAAATCCAGGATGATCTTTGCAAGCTTTTCACTGTGCACGATATAGCTTCCGTGACTTTCCCCGGGAAGAATCACTTTCTCTGCACCCGGAATTTTCGAAGCGATATGATCAGTCTCACTCTTACGAATCAGATCATGCTGGCCGGCCACTATGAGGGTATCTGCATGAATCTCTGCCAGCTCTTCATCACGAATGTCCGGCTCCCTGATCATCAGACGCATGAGCGGACTCCGGGTGAAAAAATGATGAATTTTCATTCCCGTAAGACACAGGCCGCGCAGACCCTCTGGTCGAGTATTCGCTCCGCACGCAACCAGGGAAGTGATCCGGTTCGTTCCGGACGCTGCCATCAGACCGATAATACCCCCGTCAGAAAATCCGACCACTGCTGCATCACGAAGATTCAGTTTCTCCAGGAACTGAATCAGATCCTCTGCCATATCCCTGTAATGGAATTCCCCGGTCCATTGGCTCTTTCCGTGTCCCCGGGAATCCGGAAGATAGCAGGTGTATTTATCCTCTAAAAGATGGACCGTCCGGTCGAAGACAGTATGATCTTCACCATTCCCGTGGATCAAAACCACCGGCCGGCCATGTCCGACCATCTCATAAAAGATGTCTACGTGATTTACATGTATCTTCTCCAATTTCTCATTTCCCCTGTTCGCCATTCTTATCATTCTTATCCAGGCACTTTTTTTCATGCTGCACCCGCCGCATTTCCAGATAAGCATGCACGTAATCGCTGAATCCCCGGGAATCCAGAACGGCAAAGGCCGCCTCCTCCATCCAGAAGGACATATGCTTCGGATAACAGACAACATACGTGTTCTTCCATTTCGGGTTGAATTTGTTTTTGGCGACATACAGGGGTTTAAAACCATAGATATAATTCATGTTTTCATAAATATAGTGCTCTGCCTTCTCGATCAGGCGGGGATGGTCTTCTGCCTCCGTATTGAAAAACGGAGCCACGCCGAGGCTCGCTTCCTGTATGCCTTCTTTCTTCAGTGTCTCCATAATGTCGTGAAACAAAAGTTCCATCACACCATGAGGACACCCTTCCCGGCGCCGCATGATATCTACGATCCATCCTTTTCCTCCCAGATACGGATTCAGCACATTGATACCCTGAATCACTCCATCCGGATCGACAGCATAGAAATATCTCTTGTCGCACTGCCTCTCCAGCATCAGACTGCCGACGGCAAATTGCAGTCTGGCTGTATGTTTTTCTTCAAGCCATGCATCTGTGATTTCATGAAACTGGTGCTCGATGTTCTCATCCCGCTTTGACTGCGGACGGTATTCATGCACCGTAAGGCCGTAATTCATCGCCGTATGGCAGGAAGATCTCACCTTGGCGCAGCGTCCTCCCTGCATCGACCAGGTCTGCACATCGAAGACCGCCTCCTCACCGCACTTAAAACAGCCCAGTCCTTCTGCCTGGTATTCCGGTATATGGGTTTCATTGGTCATCAGAAAAACCAGATGTTTTCGCTCTGCCGCCGAAAAGGATCGAAGCATCGCCAGTATCTTCGGAAAACTCTCTGCTGCACAGATCGGATCTCCGCAGACCACGATCGTATGCCCGGACCGCGCAAAACTTACCATACCTTCCGGATTTTCGGAAAACAGCCATTCCTTATCCGGCTCCAGCGCCAGATACGCCAGAGAATTATCCGCGTACTTTCTCAGATACGACAATGCCCGATTCCATTCTTCCGGAGAGGCTGACGCAGCCGCGGCTGTTTCAAATCTGAAGCTGTCTGATTCTGTCCCGCTCATCTTTACCATCTTCTTCCATATAAATAATGTAAACCTTTCAGAATGTTTTTTCTGCCTTCATGAAATCCATCAGATTTACATGCTGGATACCATTTCTCTTCTGAAGCAGATAGTCTGTTGGTTTCAAAGCCTTATCATCTTCTTTTGGAGGAAAGATGATGTGCTGTCTGCAACATCTTCAGGCATATTGTGAATGACATGCAGAGGTCAGCTTCTCTCGAACTGCGCCGTATAAAGCTGCCTGTAAAATCCGTTCTTCTGCAGCAACTGCTCATGATTTCCCTGCTCGATGATGTGACCGTCTCGCATGACAAGAATCTCATCCGCATCCCGAATCGTGGAGAGACGATGAGCAACGACAAAACTCGTCCTTCCCTTCATCATCTCGTCAAAAGCCTTCTGGATACGGATCTCTGTCAGTGTATCGATCGAGGAAGTTGCTTCGTCGAGAATCAGGATCGGCGGCAGATGCAGCATGACCCTGGCAATGCAGAGCAGCTGCTTCTGGCCGGCGGAGAGATTTCCACCGTTCTCTTCAATTTCCGTATCATATCCCTTTGGCATGCGCATGATGAAACTGTGCGCGTATGCTTTTTTTGCCGCTGCGATAATCTCTTCATCCGTGGCATCCGGTTTGCCATAAGAGATATTCTCACGGATCGTGCCGGATTTCAGCCAGGTGTCCTGCAGCACCATACCGTAGTTATCCCTGAGGCTGGTGCGAACGATATGGCGGATGTCTGTGCCGTCGACAGTGATGCTGCCGCTGTTCACGTCATAGAAACGCATCAGCAGGTTGATCAGCGTAGTCTTGCCGCAGCCGGTCGGGCCGACGATGGCGATTCGCTGTCCGGGATGGACGTCCACGTTCAGATCTTCAATCAGAGGCTTCTCCGGTACATAGGAAAAAGCTACGTGATCCAGTTTCACTGCACCGTTTGCGTGCTCCAGTGTGACAGCATCGCTGGCGTCGGCCGGTTCAGGCTCCGTATCGAGCAGTTCGAAAACGCGGGCTGCGGAAGCCACGGAGTTCTGAAACTCCGTCAGGACGCCGGTAATATCGTTGAAAGGCTGGCTGTACTGCTTAACGTAGCTGAGGAAGCTTGTCAGACTGCCGATGGTCATAACCGCACCGCCGAATGGTGAGAGGAAGCACAGCAGGCAGCCGGCGAGCGCAACGCCGTCATAGATCAAAGAGTTCACGAAGCGCGTAGCCGGGTTGGTGAGAGAGGAGAAAAATGTTGCCTTCAGGCTGTAGCCTGAGAGCTCATGGTTCCTCTCTGAAAATTCGTCCATGGCTTTCTTTTCGTGACCGAAGGTCTGTACGACCTTCAGACCGCCGAGCATTTCATTGGTCAGATCCGTGACGTTTCCCCGTGCGGCCGACTGCTTCCGGAAATAAGAATAGGCGTGCGAGGAAATAAATTTCGCGATCAGGAAAGATAGCGGTGTAAATACCACAACGATCAGCGTAGCGAGCGGCTGCAGCGACACCATGAAAATAATGGTGCCGATGATCGTGATCACACCCGTAAACAGCTGCGTAAAGCCCAGCAGGAGTCCGTCGGAGAGCTGTTCGATATCCGTGATGACACGGCTCAGAAGATCACCGGAGGAATGTGAGTCAAGCCAGGAGAGCGGAATGCTGTGAATCTTGTGAAAGGCCTGCACCCGGAGATCGCGGACGATCCGGTAGGTGATGACATTGTTGACGTGGTTCATGATCCACTGGGCAGCCGCCGTCAGACAGATGCAGATGACGATCTTCCGGATAATCTGCAGGAGTGCGGAAAAATCAACGCTGCCTTTCCCAGTGATGACATCGACGCCGTCACCGATCCAGACCGGGATGACCAGCTGCAGAAATACGGAGATCACAGCCAGGAACAGCGACAGGATGACGAGCGGCAGATAAGGACGTATACAGAGCAGGATCCGGCTCATCGTAGATCTCCTGCGGCTTTTTTTCTTTTCTTCTTCGGATATAACGTCGTTTATTCTTTCGCTCATATCAGTCATCTCCTTCCCTGTCGCGCGCTATCTCTTCCGGCGTCATCTGAGAGGCGCAGATATCCTGATATTCCGGACAACTGTTCAGGAGCTCGCGATGCGTGCCGCAGCCGGCCAGTTTTCCGTCGTTCATAACAAGGATCTCGTCCGCGGATCTTACCGTGCTCACACGCTGGGATACAAGGATAACAGTGCTGTTTCCTGCGCGGGTGCGGATCGCATGCCGCAGTGCGGCATCCGTGGCAAAATCAAGAGCAGAGGCGCTGTCATCCAGAATGAGAATGTCCGGTTTCCGGACGACGGCACGCGCGATGGTGAGACGCTGTTTCTGTCCGCCGGACAGATTTCTGCCCTCCTGCTCGATCATCAGGTCAAGGCCTTCGCCCTTGCTGTCGACAAACTCCCGCGCCTGTGCGATATCGATGGCTTCGTTAATCTCCTCATCGGTGGCGTCTTCGCGGCCCCATTTCATATTATCGCGGAGCGTACCATGAAAAAGCACGGCTTTCTGCGGTACAAGTCCGATGTGGCTGCGCAGATCATCGGTCCTGATCTGCCGCACATCCCTGCCGTTCAGTATCACGCTGCCCGATTCCGTATCATAAAATCTCGGGATGAGGTTAACAATACTGCTCTTGCCGGAGCCGGTACCGCCGATGATGCCGATGGTGGAGCCGGCGTCCGCGTGAAATGTAATATCTGTAAGGGCCGGCTCTGCGTCTTTTTCATAGCGGAAAACGACGTCGTGGAAATCGACAGAGACACCGGCAGCAGCCGGCGGGAACGGCTGGGATCCGTCCTCCATATCGTTGGTGATCCGGAACACGTCATCCACACGGCGTGCAGAGGCCATGGCGCGGGAGAGCAGGATGATCAGATTGGCAAGCTTGATCAGTTCCACGAGAATCTGCGACATATAATTGACCTGTGCGATGATTTTTCCCTGGGTGAGCGCACCCGTATTGACCTGTCTGCCGCCAATCCACAGAATCGCGACAATGCCGAGATTGATGACGACGTAGGTCATGGGGTTCAGGAGTGCGGATATTTTTCCAACGAAGATCTGACGGTCATAGAGATTGTCAGATTCGCTGTCAAAGGCGGATTTCTCACTTTCCTGCCGGTTGAATGCGCGCACGACACGGACGCCGAGGAGATTTTCCCGCGTTGTCCGCATGATCGCATCCAGCTGTTTCTGCACTTTCCGGTACAGTGGCATGGTGGCGAGCAGAACGGCGAAGACAATCAGGAAAAGTACAGGAATGACGATGACAAAGGTCATGGCCGTGTGACTGTCAACGGTAAAGGCCATGAACATGGCGCCGAATACAACAAAGGGAGATCGGAGAAAAAGACGAAGGAACATATTGACGCCATTCTGAACGGTGTTAATATCACTCGTCATCCTTGTGATCAGTGTGGAAGTGCCAAGTGAGTCAATCTGATGCCAGGAGAGTGTTTCCATATGACGGAAAAGATCATTCCGCATCGTCTCTGCCGTATCCGTGGCGACTTTTGCGGAAAAATACTGCGCCGTGATGGAAAAAGCCAGACCGCAGGCGGCGAGCACCAGCAGCAGGAGCAGGCGCTTCACAAGAAAAGAGACGTCCCTTCCGGCAACGCCCGTATCGATCATTTCTGCAACGATGATCGGGACGAAAAGTTCGAACGTGGCCTCCAGCATTTTGAAGAGCGGCGCCAGAATGGACTCCACCAGATGAGCCCTCATATAGAAAAAAAGTCGTTTCATGATTACCTCCGACACAGAAACAGCAAAGCGGCTGCCACTGGTATTCTGATCTGAGTGACAGCAACAGTTTACTCTGAAGGAGGGGTGGTTGCAATGCCGGAACAGATGATATAACTCAGACCTGTTTCCGTATTAGCTTCTTGTCAACATCAATTTATATTTTGAAGCCAATGGCCCCATTTTCTAAAACAGTTTCTGCAGCACTTCTCCGATATCCCCGTCAATGCACACGGATCTGTCTGCGATCTCTGCAGGACAGTACGCCTCGCCCTTATTGATGCAGACATAGAACGCATTTTTATTCTCAGCCGTATACTGCCAGAACGGATACTTGATGATCACCGGGGTATTTAATTTATTGCGCGCCAGACAAACTTTTCAATACCTACCAGATGAGATTGTGAACGCACGCGTTCACAATCTTACCGTCTCAAAACAAGACATACCTTTCCCCTCTGCCTGTTACATCTCCAGGCTGTCCTCATTCAGAAGGAAATCATAAATGGACATGATCGTAATTCCACGTTCATTTCTCCAAAGCGGCGAATTCGTACCCGTAATGATGATCTTCTTAAATGAATCAGATACTCGAATCAATGATTCCTGTTCCTGGTTCATCTTCTCCTGATCCGGAATTGCAAAAGCCGACTGCAGATAATAGCGTCTGCTGCCTTTATTGGCGATAAAGTCTATCTCAAGTTTCTTACTGATATGTGAATCGTTCTCAATCACGCGAACCGGAACCACTCCTACATCGACAGAATAACCGCGATATAACAATTCATTGTAAATCACATTCTCCATCAGATGTGTTTCTTCAAACTGCCGAAATCCGAGTAATGCATTCCTTAATCCGGCATCTGCATAATAATATTTCACTGGTGTAGAAATGTATTTTCTTCCTTTGACATCATATCGTTCCGCTTTGGAAATCAGGCCGGCATCCTGAAGATACGTAAGATAATCCGCAATCGTAGGAGACGAAATTCCCTTCATCCCGGAACTTTTAAAGGTATCAGAAATCCTTTGAGGATTCGTCAGTGACCCGACAGATGACGCAATGACTTTCATCAATTCTTCCATACCCGTCGGATTTTTTACATCATATCTTTCCTGAATGTCCCGCAGATAAATTTCTTTATTCAGAGAATTCAGATATTGAATTTTCTGTTCGTCATCATGCAGCAAAAGAATATGTGGCATTCCTCCGTAAAGCAAGTACTCCCGCCAGGCATCTTCCTTTGATTGGTTAACTGCAGAATAGTATTCAGAAAATGACAACGGTAAAATATGGACTTCATCACCTCTTCCACGAAACTCCGTCAGCACATCTGTTGCAAGCAGTTTTGAATTACTGCCCGTTACATAAACGTCTACATTATTCCTTCTCAACAATCCGTTCAGAACGCCGTATAATTTAACATTCGTATCTTTCTGCTTCAGCTCTTCTTTTGAAATCGCAAGCTGTATCTCATCTAACAAAATATAGTAGTACTCTGAAGAATTATGGATTTTTTCTTTCAGAAATGCATACAGCTTCTCCGGATCACGGTATTCACGGTTATCAATATCATCAAGCGAGAGCGTAATAATATGATCCTCAGATACACCTTTTTCTATTAAATAATGATAGAACAGATTAAACAGCAGTACTGACTTTCCAGATCTTCTGACACCAGTGACAACCTTGATCATCTTGTTGTCAACTCTGGATATCAATCTGTCCAAATATTTCTGTCGTTGAATGATCATAAGCTCCTCCAGTTTTATTTTTTGAGTATAATTACCAATTTTCTAAAATTATAATAGAGCTTCCAATCATCACTTTCAACATTGAATTTCAGATTTCTAGTAAAATTACATTTTTTCTAAAACCAGTGCCGGGTAAGATCCGGACCACCAGAGCTATTCCAAACTTTCTAATGCAATGTGCAGAGTATCTCTCCGATATCCCCGTCAATGCACACCGATCTCTTCGCGATCTCCTCCGGACAGTATGCCTCTCCCTTATTGATGCAGGCATAGAAGGCCTTCGGATTCGCTGCGGTGTACTTCCAGAACGGATATTTTATGATGACCGGGGTGTTATTCGCATTGTACACCATTCAGCGGATTTTCGGCGCGTCCAGATCCCATTCCGCCGGTTCTGCAGCTTCTTTTGACTTATCCTCTACGATTTCCGGTTTCTTGGCCCATCTTTTATGCTGGATCTGCGGAGCCTTCATTTTCTCTCCGGACCTGCCGCCGACGTTGCCGATAAAGCGGTAGTAGATATCCACGCGCATGATGATCTGATCTCCTTCTGCTTCCTTCTCATGAACCACGATGCGGTCCACAAGAGTATGCAGGAGTTCCGAGGTCACTTCCGTGATATTGGAGTACTGCTCGACCAGATCTGCGAAATGTTCCATTTCCTCATGAATCTGTTTCTTGTCGTCTGCCATGGCTTCGAGCTTTGCCCGCTCTTCTTTCAGCTTTTTCTGTTCTTTCGTATAATCCTTCGACATCTCGAAGAACTGCTCATAGGTAATGCGTTCCAAAGCACTGTCTTCATACAGCTTCTTCAGGATCTTCTCGACCTGCTCCAGTCTGTTGTTGATCGTGTCCAGTTCGTACTGTCTGGCAAAGGATCCCTCCTTCACCTTCTTCCTGTACAGTTCCGTAAGATACTGCACATACGCTTCGCGGTTGGATGCCGCAAGCGATGCGTGCCGCTGGATGTCTCCCAACAGCAGTTCCTCCAGCTGTTCAAGATTGATGTAATGGGTGGAGCATTCCTTGCCACGGTACCTGCGGTGTGTGTTGCAGCAGAAGGAGCCTCTGGACTTCCTTCCCTTGCGGGCGCTGAAGATCATCCGGCCTCCGCACTCTCCGCAGTAAACAAGCCCCCGAAAGATGTTATCTACATTCTCCCATGTGCAGGGCTGTTTGACCGACAGGCGTTTCTGCACAGTCTCGAATGTCGCTTCATCGATCAGCGGCTCATGCGTGTTCTCCACGACCACCCACTGATCTCTGGGCTTTTCAATAATCCTCTTGTCCTTGAATGAACGGGTCGTGTAGCGCTGAGCAACCGTATGCCCTAGGTAAACAGGGTTCTTGAGGATCTGCGCCACGGTATCCTTGCCCCAGGCATACGGATGCTTGACGCGCTCATTTGCAACATATTTGCCGTACTCATTCATGAGATAGGCTCTCGGCGTCGGGATCTCCTCATCTTCCAGCGTCTTCGCAATCCGGTTGCAGCAGACACCTTCCAGCGCCATCTTGTACATTCTCTTCACGATCGGCGCATGTTCATCCGGAAGCAGGTGATGCCGGTCCTCCGGATCCCGCTTATAGCCGTATGCTGGATACGGTCCTGTATATTCTCCTTTCTGTGCCTTGACCCGGAACGCGGAACGGACCTTCCGGCTGCAGTCCTTTGCATACCATTCGTTGATGATGTTCTTGAACGGGGCGAATTCGTTGTCGCCCTGCTCCGAGTCCACGCTGTCGTTGACTGCAATGAACCGGACGTGATGTTCCGGGAAAACCTCCTCGGTATAGTTGCCGGTCATCAGATAGTTTCTTCCCAGACGGGAAAGATCCTTGACGATGACGACGCCGACCTTCTCTTCCTCGATCAGCCCCAGCATGCGCTGGAAATCCGGCCGGTTGAAATTCGTTCCGGAATAGCCGTCGTCAACGAAGAATTCGCAGTTCCCGAAACCATGCTCATACGCATACTGGGAAAGCATGCTCTTCTGAGATTTGATTTGTCAAGGGTAATTTGTGCATAAAAAAGGAGCTCATGGACTACTTTATATCCACTAGCTCCTTTACCCTTTACCATGTCTATTACAGACTTAACTGTTCAAGCCATCTCATACAATACAGCATTATATGAGATGGGATAAACCTTTTTCCGTACGTCGCCTTTGAAGCAAAACCATGGCCAACGGCACTTATTTCGGTGGCCCTGTTTATAAGGAGAGCAATTATCTATTCACGATCCTTGTGATCTTTTCTACGACATCGTTCACATAGTCATCCCGGCCCAGCTCGGTTTGCAGTCCGAAGCCGTTTTTAAGATCGGCTGTTCTTACGCTGAAATCATTGCTTTCGATCGTTCCTTCCTGCAGGTTGGGTCTGACCGTGATGACGTTGCCTTTCACAGTCACAAGTAGCTGGATCTCCAACCTGGGCTCACGCTTAAAGGTGATCCTTTTGCCCAAGAAGCTGGTCAGCTTGAACGGCACTGGAAACTCCTCCTTATGCTGGTCTAGAAGAGCATACAGTTCTTCGATCGTCATGCTGCGGCCCATTTCTATTTTTCTGGGAACCGCGGAGTAAGCTGCTTTTTTCAAATCGTCTTTAAAACCCATATCTATTTCTCCTCGTCCTATTCAAGTATAAATCAATTATTCATCGACATATCCAAGCTCGATATACAGCTGATAATACTCGTCATACAGGCCGCAGCAAGCATCCATTCCCATGTTAGTGCCGAAAGCCTTCTGAATGACAAGTGCCCAGCTGCCGTATTTCTCATACAATTCATCCGGAGTAGGGCCATCCTCGTGTCCGTATGTATCCAGGTTGCTCTGTTTCAGCTTTTCGAGCCCCTCCGGATCTTCCTTATACGCCTCCAGACGCAAGCGGTTTCTTTCGGTGGAAACGGCTCTTGCCATTTCTTCGATTGACGCGCCTTCCGCACGCATTTCGTAAAGGATGTCCATCATGGTGCTCATAGACTCGTGATACGCTCTGCGCTCATCCTGTGCTTCGGCAACAAACTCAGGATCAGTCCAGTCATATTCAGCGTAAACCCCGAGGCGTGTCGATTCGGGATTTGGGGAGAAACCGTAAACCGCGTCAGCATTTTCGACGATATCCTTCATCGCTTCCGGGTTTTCTCTCGGATCATGCTCATATGAGAAGAGGTCTTGCTGTATTCCGACCCACTCGAACACCGTGTCCTCACCGCTTTCGGGCAGATCCCGATGCCAGGTAAAAGACCCATCGTCGTTAAAGGTGATCACGCCGGGGATGTCTTCATATTCGCTGTCGTCGCTTACCACTTCGCCGCTGTTATCGTAGACAAAGTTCGTTTTCGAGCAGCCGTCGTAGGTAATGCTGCGGGTATCCGTATCCAGTCGCCCAGAGATAACCCAGTTGGTCATTTCCGAAGCGCTGCTTGCCCATTCGATGGAGATCCATGCCTCGTCATAGCCAGAGCACTCGACGTTTGCCCGCGCCCTGTCGCACTGATAGACGCCGGTGAAGTTCATGACCGGGTTCTGCCAGTCGGGGTCTTCCTCAAATACGGCGATATACTCCGCGCTCTCATCCAGCAGCAGGGTGATCTGCGGCTCTTTGGAAAAGTCCTCGCCGTTCTTTGTCCACTTGACGAACAGATTGCCCGCCTGGGGCTGGGCGATAAAGGTGTGCGTGGCAGGCTCGGCCAGACCGATGTAGGCGGATTGGGACGGATACTCCGGGTCGAGCTCCGGCGCTTGATCCCCTTCGGCATAGGCGATATTGCCCCAGCCTTCGGTGTTGATCGTAACGACGATCGACGCCTCCTCTATCTGCATCGGGGTGAAGTGATAGCTCTCGCCGCCGTCGATGGTGAGCAGCAGGCCGTCCTCGCCCTCCTCGGACACGGTGACGATCAGCGGCTCGGCGCTCTCATCCCAGCCATTCAGGTCGCCGTGCAAGGTGCAGCCCTCCTGCGAGAGCACGCAGCCTCCCGCAAGCTCTCCGGCCATGACGCCGACATACCATCCCGGTTCGTCGACCTCCTCCATCCACATGACCGTCAGCATATTTTCATTTTCGTCCGTGAAATAGCCCTGACGGGTCCACTCGGCGGCAGCCTGTTCCGCCTGCGCCGGAGCTTCTGAAGCCTGCGTCGTGGTTTCGTTGGCGCCGGCCTGCTTTGCTCCGCAGGCTGCCAAGGTGAACACGATGCACATTGCCATAAGGATACATACGATTCTTTTCATTTTTCCTCTTTCCCTTTGTTTTGCCTTTTTCCACACTTTTTCAGAGGTTCTTTTTCAGTGTCAGGACATTTTTGCCGTCCTTATAGGTATAGGTTACGTTGTCCATGAATTTCCTGGTCATAAAGATTCCGAGGCCGCCGATTTCACGTTCCTCTGCTGGAAGTGTCACATTCGGATCGGCCTTTTTCAACGGATCAAAGGGAACACCACTATCTGAAAAAGTGATTGTTGCCGCAGCCGGATCGTCAGATATTTCTATACGCACCGTAACTGCGCCAGTTCCCGGAGCATAGGCATAGCTTGCGATGTTCACAAAGACTTCTTCTGCCGCCACAGCGATCTGCATCTGCTTTTTCAGCGGGCAGTCCACTTCGCCCAGCGCCTGTTCCAGGAAGGAGAGCACTTCTTGCAGCTTTTCAATCTGCGCAGGGACCACAAGCTCCTTGTATGAACCTCTCATGAGTGAACCCCCTTATACTCCACGCAGAGCATCGTCAGATCATCGAACTGCTCCGCGTCTTTAACAAAGCCGTCTACAGCTTTGCGGACATTTTTTAGGATCATTTCCGGCGCCGCGTCAGGAGCTTCATTCAGCGCATCCAGCATCCGGTCTGTACCGAACATTTCACGCTGTGCATTCGTCGCCTCCGGAACACCGTCCGTATAGAGAAACAGCCTGGAACCGGGCGTCAGCGTCAGCTCATACTCCTTATACCGCATGCCGTCCATGCCGCCGATGACAAAACCGTGTTTGTCCTTCACCAGTTCGAACTGCCCGCCCGCCTGCATCAGCACCGGGTACTCGTGTCCGGCGTTGGCCGCTGTGATTTTTCCGGTCTCGGTATCCAACACGCCGAGCCAAACGGTGACGAACATCTCCTCGCGATTGTTGGAGCAGATCTGATCATTGACCGCCTGCAGCACCTGCGCAGGGCTGCGGCCGGTCATGGCATAGTTCTGTACCAGGATCTTGGAGATCATCATAAAGAGCGCTGCGGGCACACCCTTGCCGGAGACGTCCGCCATTACGAGGCCCAAATGCTTCTCATCGATCAGGAAAAAATCATAGAAGTCGCCGCCGACTTCCTTGGCCGGATCCATACTCGCATAGATATCGAAATCCGGACGCTCCGGGAAAGCCGGGAAAATATTCGGAAGCATGTCCGCCTGGATGCGGGTCGCCAGCGCCAGCTCCGTGCCGATGCGCTCTTTTTCAGCCGTTATTTTGGTGAGGTTTTCCTCGTACTCCGTCAGGTCCCGCTCCATATCCGCCAGAACCAGACTCAGGTTCTCCACCTCGTCACCGGTGCGGATGTTCAGCATAGCAAAATAGTCAGAACGCGGCTCGCCTTTTTTCTTATCCTGCGCATAGTTCTGCGCGGCCTCTGCGATCTCATTGATCGGCTGCACAAGGGTCTTTTTCATATGTCTGGTGAGAAAAAAACCGATCAATACGGTTGCAATCGCAATGCCGATCACATACTGTATCAGAAAGCTCTTGATCCCGCTCCCCACCTCCGCAAGCGACACATCTGCCAGCACAAAGCCGATGATCTCTCCGGCATCGTTCCGGAGGGGAACGCCCGCCGTGCAAAGCCATGCGAAGTTGTCTCTCTTACTGAAATAATGGAGCTTTCCTGTCCCGTCCCAAGACAGGAAGGTGTTCAGTTCCTTCTCGCTGACAGGCTCCCAGTCTCCGGGATAGCAGATATGGCCCTCCCGCTCATCCGGATCAACGATGTAGACGAGAGAGGACGTTTCCCTGTCATAGACGGCGAGAAAGACATCGTTTACGTCGCTGGAATCCAAAAACTCCCGCAGCACGGTGCGTAGCATCTGATAGTCTTCCCCGGATGAGATTTCGGCATAGTTTGCCCGGTAGGTCTCCGTCCGAGATCCGGCGCGCTCCTCCTGGGACAGGCCGCGATAAACGGTCATGACGTCCCCGACCAGCGTCTCCGTGTCGGCCACCTGCTCTATAACCATCGACGCAGATCGAGCGAGTCCAAAAGCCTCGCCCACATACTGCCCTAACAGCGCGTAAACGTACAGACCCAGCCCGATCAGCAGCGCGACAAAGCCGAGGACAGCGGAAACCATTTCAACCGCGTGAAACATGCGCGCTTCCAGAGAGTAATGCCTTCTCTCCAACGCCGTCATTTCTCTTACCGTTTTTTCCGGCATGGCTTATCTCCCCTTTCTGCTTTTCCCCGGTCAACAGGACTCCTGCTCACTCGATTGACAAGATATCTGAAAAACCGGTAACCTCAAAAATCTCCATGATCGTCTCGCCCACGTGGACGACCTTCATCTCGCCCTGCTTGTTCATGGTCTTCTGGGCGGAGAGCAGCACACGCAGCCCCGCCGAGGAGATGTACTCCAGCGCCGCCATGTCGATGGTGAGGGCGGACACACCGTCCAGAGAGGCCTTCAGTTCCTTCTCCAGCTCCGGCGCGGTAGTGGTGTCCAGCCGTCCGGTCAGGACGACGGTCAGTTCGGTCTCATGGATGTTCTTTGTGATATTCAGCACGATTTTTACCTCCAGGCTAAAATGATTTTTATGGTTTGGGAAACCGTATCATATTGCGGTTATATCCTGTTGTTGTAAGATACGCCTTCTCCTTTTGCGCGTTCAGAAGGCCATTGATAACGAAGCTGCTCAGGCCGTCGATCTTCAGTTCCGGATCGGTCACATCAAAAATCACACCGGAATCCCGCTCGATCAGCAGAACGGAGCTCCCCTCAAACAGGAGCGATATTTCGACAAGAAGCGGCTTTCGAGCCTTCTTGTTCTTTTCGATCAGGGTCAGCCCGATCTCCTCGGTAAAGAGCGCCGCCTGTGTTGCGCTTCTGTCGCTGAATCCGCGATCACGCAGCGCTTCATTGACCTGCTCGGACAGCCTGACGCAGCTTTCCTTCGTCAGAGTGTCATCAAGGACAAGAATCGGCGTCTCCGTGCCTTCGAGGAGATAGGGAAAGCATGCCTTGCCATAGCGAAGGCGAATATACAGCAGAGACAGCCCCAGCGCCAGCAGCGGCGCAACGGCAAAGGCTGACCAAAACCCCGCCTGTCCAAAAAGCACCGAGCCAAGGACGGGCAGGAGAGAATACAGCAACCCGTCCTTCAAAAAAGTGATCCCCACCGACAGCCCCACATGGTCGATCAGCATAAAATACGAGGTCATCAGGGAGATCGCACTGCAAAAGGCCATGCCCATGCAGACGATTCGGACGGCTTGGATAGAGGGAAGCAGCGCCGCTCCGCTGCTGATTCCGAATAAACCGCAGAACTGCCTGGCCAGGATAAACACAAGAAGGTTGGCGATCAGCCCTTCGGCCAGGGCGGCCTTGATCGCAGCACGCATAAGCCTGCGGATCATCACGTAATTATTCTCGCCCAGGTATGTCCCCAAAAGAGGCTGCACCGCAAGACCAACGCCGTCCATGACCACGCCGAACTCGATCAGACTGATCACGACCGCCAGCGTGACTTGTCCCGTTTCGCCATAGTGGGCTGAGACATGGCCGATCAACACATAGTCCGCCACCGCCCAGCAGAGATAGATCACCGCGTCCACGATGCTGAAACGAACGCTCTGCACCAGATCGGACACGGACAGATGCCAGACAAAATGCAGCGTGTTGCTCTTGCGGAGAAAGTGCCAGAGGGAGGCCATAAGCCCCAGCGCGTTGCCGATGATCGTCCCCAGAATGATGCCGAGCATTCCAAAGCGGCTCGCCAACAGCACGGAAAACAGGATATTCCCGCCGATCTGGCAGCCGTAGCAGACATTGTTGCAGGTCTCGTCCCCATCGGTATAGACCATTTGGCTCAGATACGAGACCATGACGTTGAGCACGGCGTTGAGCGGGGTCCAGCGATAATAGACCAACGCAAGCTCATAGATCTCACCGTTGATCCCATTTGCTTTGAAATACATGTCTCGCAAAAGGATCAACAGCAGCGCGCCCATCACCGAGATAGCGCCGCTCAGGATCAGCCCCTGTCCGTAGATCTCGTCCGCGCGGCGCTTGTTCATCGCGCCGATCTCCCGACTGTAGAGGATGCCCGAGCCGATCGAAATGACGGTGGAGAAAAAGGTTACGATACCGGTGACGGGTGTGACCGCGTTGATGGCCGCAACGCCTGATTCTCCGATAAAATAGCCTGCAATGATATTGTCGCACAGGAGCATAATGTAGATAACCGCCATGGTGAAGGTGCCGGTCAGCAGCATTGAGCGGAACTTATGCTCACAGAAGCCGTTTTGTCTCATATTTCCGACCTCGATTCTGATTGCGCCTGCGCTTGGCGGAGCAGATATTTGTCCATACGGAAGTCCGAAAGACGCGTCGGAAAATGCCCGGCGGCTTTCCATACAAGGCACAGGTTCAGCAGGAAGGCGGCCAGCTCTCCCGCAAAGCCGCCGAGGCAAAAGCCCACGACGCCGAACAACTCGCCGAGCAGGAGCTTGAAGGCCAGCGGAAACAGCAGCGCTTCCGCGAAGAAAAGCACATGCGCCTGACCGTAAGCACCCACTATTTTGTAATAGCAAACCAGCTCGGAATTGAGCATATAGAACACAAAGCCGAGCGCACAGGAGACGGTGAGCCAGACAGCGCTGCTCACAGCCGCCGGGTCATCCCCTGTGAGGAAAAGGCCGGTCAGCGGGCGGGCCAACAGCAGAAGTGCAGCCGCGATCAGCGCAGAGCCGAGGACGCCTCCCCTGGTTAGGCGTTTTGCAGCGTCGTGGAGCTCTCTGTCCGCCGTTTTACCGTCCTTTTCGAGGGACATGCTGATGCGCTTTCCGACCTTCTCTCCCAGCACCGTAGTCACCAGGAAGCTGAAGCCAACGCAGATCACTTCGGGGAAATTGTCGATTGCTTCAAAAACGCCGATGCCCGCGATCACCGATTCCGAGAAGCGCGAGAGCAGATAGAGATTCTCCACCAGATACATAAGGCCTACAAAGCCATATTCCATGAAGTCAGGCAGTCCTGTAAAAAAGGCGTCCCGGATGTCTGCAGGATGAAGCCGAAGCGCGGTAAAGGCCGCCCGGGAGGCCCTCCTGCGCGGCACGAAGGAGGACAGGATAATACAGAGATCCGCGGCGGCTACACCGACGATGTTCATCGTCATATATCCTGCCATAGAAGGATTTGCAACGGTGATAAGGACGCAGCCGGAAAGCATGGTCCCGTAAAGAACGAGGTTTGCTATGAGCAGCTTCTGCCGCTCTTCAAAAAACAGGAGGCAGCTTGCGATGCTGAATAATCCCTGAGGCACAAAGTTGAGCAGGAACAGCGAATAACACTCCCGGCTGAGATGCGCGAGCGCCTCGCTTCCTTCATTTGCGCCAAGCAGGTCAAGCATCGGCGCATGAAACGCGGCGAAAAGCAGTGTCAATACGGCCATCGCAAGGATAATCCATGTGTAGCCCGCATTCTTATGCCGCTCAAAAGCGTCAAAATCTCTTGCCCCGTAGTCCTTGGCGCAGGTTGCCTGAACGCCGTTATAGCCCAGAGCGACGAACGCGCTGGCGACCATTACGCAGGGCATCACGATCTCGTAGGCCGCCGCGCCATCTGCACCGAGAAACCGGCTTATGAAGAAAATGTTGATTAAATTCTTGACTACCAGATCCATCTCGGCGATGAGAGCAAAAAACAAGGTTCTGCCGCTGTCATGCCAGACCTGGAATCCGTTATTCTTTTGTTCGTTCATCCTTTGCTGTTCAGTCATGCTGCCGTCTGAGATACTCCGATGAAACGGGAAACTCAAAATAGGTGTCCGGGTATGGCTCGTTTTTCAAAGAAAAATGCCACCATTCGCAGTCGATGGGCTGAAAGTCGTTGCGCACCATGGCTTTCTGCAGGAGCATTCTGTTTTCATACTGCTCCTCTGTCACACCGGGGGAATCGGGGTGAGACAACTCGCTGAACAGATCGAAGGGGCTGCCCATGTCCAGCTCCTTGCCGCTGCGCATATCCAGCAGCGTCAGGTCCACCGCGCTGCCCCGGCTGTGGGAGGACATTTTTGCAATATAACCTTTCTTGAAAAGCTCCTGTTTCTCCAGATCCTCAATGCCCCACAACACGAAGCTCCGCACCGCGCAGGCGGGCCGATAGGCGTCAAAGACCTTCAGCCGATAGCCCTGGGCGTTCATCTCTCCGGCTACAGCCTTCAGCGCCCGGGCCGCCTCTTTTGTCAGCAGAGCGACAGGCTCCTCGTAGCCGTCGATGCGGTCCCCAATGAAGTTATAGGTGGAGTAATACCGGATCTCCTGCACGATACCCGGTACGAAGTCGGCCAGCAGCACAAACCCCGAGGGATCCATTGTTACACTCTATTTGTAATCCATGGAATAATCATCCCCTTATAATTGTCGCTCTACTATAGGAGATCGAATGATCGCATTGTTCGTTTCCGGTAAGTGAACAGTTCCCATATTCTTTATTTCTTGCCGAGGCTTGACCGGATCTGCTTGCCGAAGGTGCCGCCCTCGTCGTTGAGCGCACGGCTGCGGGCAAAGGCCATCGCCGTCACAAACACCGCGTCCAAGTTTTCCTCGCGCGTCCGGATGCGGTAAAAGCCCGGGACCGCGAGCTTGTTCATCACGCTGTGCTGCTCGGCGTCCTCATCGTGGACATACTGACTGCTGGATTCCAGAACGGCGATCTCCGCGCCGTCGCGGGAGACGCGGTAGCGCGGCCAGACGCTGCCGTCCATGCGCTCGGTCTTGACGTCGATCCCGTTCTTCTTCAGAACCTTCCAGATATCCTCCCCATCCAGTTCAAAGGTGAAGTTACTGTCCAGAAGGAAGGAATTATACTCCGATTCCTCCTCATGCCCCACCAGATGCGGCGTGCTGCGGCCATGCTCGTGGTCGATGAAGTCAAAGCCGTAGGGCGATGTGAGGGTAAACTTCGTCATTTTCGCCTCGTACAGCACCCGGCGCTGCCTGTCCTCGATGCGGTGGCCGATCTTCGCCGTGCCCGTATCCGACAGGAAGTAGAGCTCGCGCTCCTCGCCCTGCACAGAGGGGGCGAGACCGGCGCCGCCGTGCAGCGCGTGCTGCTCCTCCAGCTGCTGCAGCCCCCGCTTTTTCTGAACGCTGCTCCAGATCACGACAGCCAGCATCGCAGCGCCAACGACTATGAAATAGATGCCCACGCCGCTTCCGTCGTGCACGACCGAGGGGTCATTGGGGTCGTACAGAACGGGGATGGTCTTGCCGACCTTATAGGAGCCGCTGCCGGTGTCCAGCTCGCCGGTATAGGTCTTCCCATCCACGGTATACTCCACCGTGGGGAAGTAAACGGTGCTGTCGTCGCTGCTGTCTTCACGCAGCGCCACAATGGTGCCCGTCGTCTTTACAAAGCCCTGCGAGCGGAAAAAGGTGAGATAGATGCCCGCCGCCAGGGCGATCACCGCCAGCACGGCGGCAAGGATTTTCAGCTTCGGTCCTCGTAATGAGATCATATTGCCCTCCTGCCCACGGAAACGCGGACTTTCATACGTTGCATAGCACTTCCGGCTCGTCCTCACGGCCAAGCTCACGCAGGCGCTTTCGCTCCGCGCACTCCGTTGTGAGGCATGACGCAGCCTGTCTTCGGTAATTGTGTGTGACCTTCCCTTCAAAGGACATCTCTTTTCCCAGCTTTGCCCGGATCAGATTAGGCGCCGTGTTGTGCTCATAGATGGCAAAAAAGCAATAGGCATACCCGCTTTCAAAAAAGCGATCCGCCGAGCGAACCAGGGGCAGCAGGATCGCACCGCTCCCACGGGCGTCCGCCGAGGCTGCCATCTGCTCCAGGACTACGGCATCCCGGGAAGGCTGTGAATACAGCGTATAGGCCAGAAGTCTGCCCTTCTTCACCGCGGCAAAACTCAACTCCATCGACAGCTTCTTTGACGGGTGCCGAAAGAAGGCAGAAGGATCAAGCGGATTACAAAACGTGGAGCTGTGAGAGTCCCGGATCTGCCTCAAAAGCGCCTCGTCTGCCTCGGCAAAGGACACGACGTCGCAGCCTCGCCGCTGCAGCCGGACGCACCCGGTGTCAAAGCGCCGTGCCGCCTTTATCCTCTGCCAGGCTGCTTTCTGCGAATTGTCAAAGCTGTAGGTGTGCAGGTTCTCCGTCGGACGAAAGCCGAGCCGCCCGCAGACGGCGTCCACCGCCTCAAAGCAGGGATGCTTTTCCGGGATCGAGACACGGATACCACGTGTTGAAGTCCTGATCACATGCTCCGCAAGAGCGGTGAAGACTCCTTTTCTGCGATACTCCGGCTTTGTATAGGCGTACAGGATGCGCTCCTCTGCGTTTTCGATGGCCGTACACACAAAGCCCTTATAAACGTTCTCTGACCTTTCGCAGTACATGCGACCGTACTCCGACGCCTGCCGAATGCAGGCGTCGGAGAAGGCGCTGCGCGCGTCGGAGAAGCAAAGAAGATATTCCGAGACCGTTAGCTCAAGGCTCATCCGGGTTTGTTATGATAATTTCTTCGGGAAGATCAGGCCTCGAGTTCTCGTCTTTTCCTCCGGCGACCTGGTCCAGCTCGTCCAAGGAGAGCTCCTTGTCCTCGCTGAGCTTGGCCTTAAGGAAGGCCTGCACCTCCTCGACAGTTGCCTCGCAGCCGTGGGCAGCGGCGAAGGCCGCGATGCTGCCGTTCTTCTCCGCTGCCAGAAATTCCTTCTGCAGCTCGGCGCTCTTCATGACTTCTTCGTAAACTTCTGCAATGGTTTTGCTCATGGTTTCGTTCTCCTTTTCAAAAATGCTTAAATCAGACGCTTGTCCGATCTATGCCAGATAATGATTACGGCGTGCCTTCGATCTCGGCGCCGCTCTCGCCGCGCCGCGTCAGTCGATATGCATCCCCTTGTGCCAGCCGCCGACAGAGCGGGCATTGTGAAAGCCCAGACGGTAGGCATGCCAGGTCGCCTGGTCGGCGACGGTCCCGAAGCTGCAGATAAAGAACAGCCGCGTATCCGGGGCCTTGTCCTTGAGGTAATCGTCCAGCTCCTCAGGATCGACGGCGGCGGTGCAGGGGATCGGCCCCTCGGAGACGCGGCGGTGCTGCGGACGGACGTCGATCAGCTCGCCGCCCTTGGCGAGGGCCTCCTTCACAAAGCTCAGCGACACCCGGATCCGGTCCGCAGTGGTCAGAGAGAAGGTCTCCGTTTCCCCGTCGTCATAGGTGAAGGTCATCCGGTGATCCTCATAGGCCGCGTCCGTCACCCTGCGGTCTGTCAGATGCAGGATCTTCACGCATTTCGGACACTCCGGAAAGATCGCCACATCTCCGCCGGCGCTTACCAGCAGGATCTGATCCATGCAGGGCTCGAAAAAGAGCTTCACGGCGCCGCCCTTCGGCAGCCGCCCCTTCTCCTCCCAATAGTGCTGCTCTGTCAGATTCACGGGTGTCCAGAGCTCTCCGTTGAGAGAGGAATAAAGCACCGCCTGTCCGTCGGCTGTTGTACCGGCGGCATAAAAATCATCCCGGGCATAGAGGATATCCTGAAAGGTGCAGGACGGATACTCCCCGGCAAAGCGCTCGTTGAAGCCAAGCTTTTGCCACTGCGTGTCTTTATAGACGCACAGATCGCCATCCTCGGCAAGCGTGAGCTTTCTCCCCTCAGCCGGATTTTCACAGATTCTATACATGGTCAGTCTCATCCATCGAAACGGTCTTCCCGGCCTATTTGAGCATCGTGACAGCTGCTGCGCAATAACCGCACAGATCTGGGTTGTCCGCGCAGCACGCAGCGGCGGCGGCAGCCTTTCCCTGGGTCTTGAGGATTTCTTTGTATTCGGGCGCTTTCCCGGAATTTACGATCCTGTTGATAAGGTCTTGCAGAACGCCGCCTCCGCTGACCTGCTCCAGCTTGTCGAAGTCCAGTTCCATATCCATTTCCTTGCTCATGGTGTATTCCTCCTTGTCTGTGTCTTCGTTTCTCCCATGTCCGCGTCCTTCATCAGCGCGGGAATGAGGCGGAAGGGCTCCGTTCCCGCTTGCTTTTCAACCGTTGCCCGGATGCGCTCCAGGGCGGCGCAGACCGCCCCGGTCAGCGCTTCCGGTGTGTCCGTGTAGTTCCCCAGCCGTCCGCCGGTATAGCGTCCGTCCCGGATACCGAGAAAGAGCTTCTCCGTCTCCGGGTCAAAGCGCCCGTAGGCGGCGATGAGTCCCACCGCGTCGGCCACCAGCTCGTCCCGGATGGGGGCGACGTCGCCGGGGCAGAGCCTGCGGCAGATCACATGGGTCAGCTCGTGATAGCGGCGGATGGTGTCGGAATGCTCGAGCCACGCCGCTTCCGTTTCGCCCACAGCGGCGGCGTCCACGTGGCTGTAGGGGCCGCGGGAGAGAACCACCAGCATGTCTATGTAGTTTTCCCGGACGGCGGTGAAGCGCTTGAATTCCGCCGCGCGCTCCTCCTCCGGGAAGAGCGCCAGATGGGCGTGGATGCGCGGCCAGTTGAACACGGTCAGCATGGCCGCGCCCTGGCTTTCCGGGATCGGGATCTGAGGTCCGTCCTTGGCGGCCATGAGCCCACGCAGCGCCAGCTCAAAATCCTGGCGATTGCCCAGCGTGACCACTCGCACCTGCCCCGCGGGGGTGTCGGCGATCTCCTCCCGGTCGGCGGGGTCGCCCCGGTAGTGAGCCAGGCTCTTCGCCTCCGGCTCTTCGCCCCGCAGGACCACGCGGCGGTAGGTCTCCTGCGTGTCGGTATCCGGATTCAGGTAGAGCTGGAGGTAATCCACGGCCAGGTGCTCCAATACGCTTGTTTTACTCATGATTCATGCCATGCGTCCGTCCAAGCCTCCGGGGGAACGAAGGGCTCGGCCAGACCGCCCGCCACCAGAGCAAGATCGTCCAGCTCCAGCTCAGCCCCGTCGCCGAAAAGACGCTGCCGCAAGGCCTCCTTGTGGGCGGGGTTGGGAAACGCGGCGCTGTGTAGCAGCGTTTCCACGTCCCGGTCAGATGCTTTGCTCATGAGACTTCTCCTAATCTTTCCTTTTTTATAGCTGCTCCTGTAGTTTCGTTATTTTCCTGCAGCCATTCTGGCAAATGTACCATTATTTACTCAGATCAAGTTCTTTTCCGAATCTCTTTTTATATTCCTCCAAGGTGATGATTTCCCTGCTCACCCCGTGATCGGCGGCAGATTCCACAGCGTCTGTACGATACCACATTTTGTCTAATACTTCACCCGTTGTATCATCTACAATCATATAGTCGAAAAAGTTTCCTGGATCGACAATGAGTCCGCCTGCCACTCCGCCGAGCTCTTCCGGGTTCAGCTCCGTATCCTGCGCTTCTTTTTTGATTTCTTCACTCATGGTTTTGTTCTCCTTTTCTGATTATTTTGCTCCTTCTAAATCTGCTGCCTACCACGATGGATGCGTTTTTTGTAACACATCCGATACATGAGCCGTAAGATGACCTACAACCTCTTCTCGTGTAGTGAGGGTTGCATTGCAGAGGGGGCAAGTGTACGGCAGCTTGGAAGGGTCTCCCCAGTCCACAGTGTTCGAATTTGTTCCTCCGGCAATTTTCGTCAAATCCTCCAAACTCAGCTCCGCGTCCTGCGCTTCCTTTTTGATCTCTTCGCTCATGGTTTTGTTCTCCTTTCAGATTTGTTTCAATCAGACGCTTGTCTGATCTATGCACGATCATCGTTACGGGGAGCATTCGCTCTCGGAGCCTTACGGTGCGTCCTTTTAAATGGGATCGTCCCAGGTCTCTCCCGTTGGATGGTATAGCTGCATATGCCGCCTTACGATCTCTTCACTATCTTCAAGTGAACTGGTAGCGGGGAATTCGATATTGAAAGAGCAGTACGGACATCTTGCAACATACCAATACCCAATTTCGCCTTTGTCTAACAGATCAATGCTGATCTCTCCGCCGGCAACCTTGTCCAGATCCTCCAGACGCAGCTCTGTATCCTGCGCATCTCTTTCGACGTCTTCACTCATGGGTTTTCCTCCTTCCAGGAGCCTTTCCCAATCTCTTTCAAAATGTCAAACAATCCGCCGCCAGCTACCTTTTCCAGTTCCTCAAGGGACAGGGCGTCGATGGCTTCGGCAGCCTGCGCTTTCAGTTCTTCCCTCATCTTGCTTTCTTCGCTCATGGTTTTGTTCTCCTATAGATGTTTAGTTGTTCATTTCATAAACGTAGGTAACGATATCTGTGCTTACACCTGTAGCCTCGGCAAGCTTAATTGCTGTTGCCTTATCCTGCGCCGTGGCCATAAGCTTTGCTTTTATGTGTAACTATTTGTTTTTACAGAGTTTATTTCGTAGGCTCCCACTTAAAAGTAAAGAAATGGCCGCAGTCTTTACAAGTAAAGTCTCCGTGATTTTCGGAATAAACTTTAGTGACTTGTAAGTTGGTACTTCTGCACATTGGACATTTTAAAAATGTATCTCTAGAAAGATCATATTCTCCCATCGATTGTTCCATAGATTGTGCATCGGTGTTGCCGGCCAGCTCATCCACGAGGCTTCCTCCCGCGACCTTGTCCAGCTTCTCCAGGTCCAGCTCCACGTCCTGCATTTCCTTTTTGATCTCTTCACTCATGGCTTTGTTCTCCTTTCTTCGTGTTCCCCTTCTGCGGTTACTTCTTGCCGGCTGCCCACTCTTTGATATGGCCGTCTATTGCCTGCTTGCCCGAAAAGACTTTTCCACAGCGCGGGCAAATGCCGGAAGCAGCGAATTCTGCCTCTTCCAAGGTATTATAATATCCGATCGCGTTGCCGTTGCCGGAACCATCGACGATTTCAAACCCGCCGCCATCTCCCTGGCCAATCATTCCTCCCGCAACATTCTCCAGCTCTTCCGGATTCAGATTTTTGATTTCTTCGCTCATTGGTTTTTCCCTCCGTATTGACTATTTCTTTTCTGCGATTATTTCTATCAGGAGCCTATTCATTGCTATCATCAGCTTTCGACTATGCCTATCTCAGTTTCCCGGCTCTGCTGATTTAATTGCTGTATAGCTTTTAATATTTCCTCCAGATTATTGGCAAATTCCGGATGAGACCTGATATGATTTACAAAATCTGCTGCAGCAACACTTCCGCCACAGACAGGGCAAGTCTTCATGTCATTAGCACCTGTGCTTCCACCGCTGACCTGCTCCAGCTTGTCCAGAGCCAGCACCAGGTCCTGCGTTTCCTTTTTGATCTCTTCGCTCATCTGTTTTTCTCCTTTTCAAAAAATATTTAGATCGGTCTCATGACCGCTCTATTCTATGTAGAAGACAGCCCGCCGTTTGGAGACAGGGGCGTTTCTTTCAAGCATCACCCTTTGCAGTTCTTCGCATGCGCCCAAACTATCATTATATCTATATCTGTTCCGGATTCGATTTTTTTGTTGCAAACCGGGCAAATGCCTCTTTTCATTTTTTCCATTTCTTCTTCTGAAATAATAAATCTTTCTTCGCATTTATCATGGTTGGTAAAGCCCCCGGAAACTTGTTTCAGCTCCTCCGGATTCAGCTCCACTGCCTGTGCTTCCTTTTTGATCTCTTCGCTCATGGTTTTCCCTCCGTATTGACCATTACTTTTCTTTAATTATTCTGCCTGGAAGCATATGCTTGCACCCAACCCATGTCGGTTCCAATAGATAACGGATTTGGCACTTCCGGCAAACAACTCTTATTTGGGGATGTTCTCTTCCAAATAATGCTGTGTCATATGCCATGTACGTTCCATCTCAGACAAAATGTTACCGTATTTGTCAAATTCCATACCGCAATAGGGACATATAAATTTATTGGAAGACGCTCCTCCGGCAACCTGGTCCAGCTGATCTAAAGACAGCTCCTCTCCATCGACAGGCTTAAAGTCCTCAGCGTTAAGGGAAAGGCCATACTCTTTGGCGATCTCGACGACTTTCTCTACTGCGTTTTCCTTGTCAGTCAGCGCGGTCAGCTTTGCTTTCAGCTCCTCGTTCTTACCGGCTTCCTCAAGGAATTTCTTCAGGTTCTCGCTCATGGTTTTGTTCTCCTTTTTACTATCACGACAGTAAGGCAGGCAAATTACGACTTAAAAAAACCGAAGTCGCCCAAAAATCTTCTGACGGAATCCGAGGTGCCTTCTCCGATGCCAAAACGTTCAAGCTCGTCCGCAATATATTCACGCCCCGCTTCAAGTGTTACATTAAGCTCTCTCTGTATGATTTGGACCTCCTGTTCGGTAAATATAAAGCGGTTTTTGAAAAGCGCACCAGGAGAATACTCGGTGTAACCTCCGCTGACCTTGTCCAGCTCTTCCGGGTTCAGCTCCGTATCCTGCGCTTCCTTTTTGATTTCTTCGCTCACGGTTTTGTACCTCCTGTATACGAATAAAGACCACAATATCGCGGTGGTGATTCCTCTCCCGTGCGCTCATAGAC
>Ga0256406_1001549_pt1 | contig 36468 bp, 30 predicted proteins | sample RumenRJG_03DNA_FD_185986 | JGI IMG/M metagenome (GOLD analysis project Ga0256406, IMG submission 185986) | Bovine rumen microbial communities from Lethbridge, Alberta, Canada - RJG_03 | ecosystem: Host-associated > Mammals > Digestive system > Stomach > Rumen | place: Canada: Alberta | collected...
GCCGTCTACGAGGCCATCCAGAAGAACAAACCCCTCATCGAGAACATACTGACCGTTACCGGCAAGAAGCTGCCCACGCAGCACAACTGCCTGGTGCGCATCGGCACCACCTTTGCCGACATCGTCAAGCACACCATCGGCGAGCTGCCCGCCACCACCGGCAAGGTCATCTCCGGCGGCACCATGATGGGCAAGGCCATCGTCAACCTCGACGCCCCCACGGTGAAGGGCAACGCCAGCGTGCTGGTGATGGACGAGGGCGAGGCGCGCCGCGCTCCCGAGACCGCCTGCATCCGTTGCGGCAAGTGCATGAATGCCTGCCCGATGGGGCTGGAGCCCTACCTCTTCTCGTCGCTGGTCAAGGCCGGCCGCACCGAGGAGGCGCAGCAGAGCAACATCCTCGACTGCATCGAGTGCGGCTGCTGCTTCTTCAGCTGCCCCGCCAACAAGCCGCTGACCGACGAGATACGCCTCGGCAAGAACCGCGTCCGCGCCATGATGGCGGCCAAAAAGTAGTTAAGAGTTAAAAGTTAAGAATTAAGAGTTATATAATATATTATGAATCTATTAAATATATCGGGCTCGCCCCACGTGCATAGCGACGAGTCGACCAAGAAAATCATGTGGCGTGTCAACCTGGCCCTCGTGCCGGCGCTGTTGGTCGCCATCGCCTACTTCGGACTGAACGCCCTGCTGGTCAGCCTTATCGCTGTGGCCTCCTGCGTGCTGTTCCAGTGGCTGATAGAGAAATACATCCTCAAGGTACCCACCACCATCGGCGACGGCTCGGCCGTCATCACCGGCCTCTTGCTGGCCTTCAACGTGCCCTCGACGGTCGACATGATGTGGATTGTCGTCATCGGCGCCCTTGTGGCCATGGGCATCGGCAAGATGGCCTTCGGCGGCCTGGGCAAGAACCCCTTCAACCCCGCCCTGGTGGGCCGTGTCTTCCTGCTCATCTCGTTCCCCGTGCAGATGACTACCTGGCCCGTGGTGGACGGCATCTTCCCGATGAATTTTGATGTCGCCACCGGCGCCACGCCCCTCGGAGCCTTCAAAGAGGGTGCCCTGCCGGCCGACGTTACCCTGTGGGATGCCTTCCTCGGCCATGTGGGCGGCTCGCTCGGCGAGGTGTCGGCCTTGGCCATCCTCCTCGGCGCCTGCTACCTGCTGTGGAAACGCGTCATCACCTGGCATATCCCCGTGGCCTTCATCGGCACCGCCCTGGTCTTCAGCGCCATCCTCTGGCTGGTGAACCCCGAGCAGTACATGGATCCCCTGATGACCATCTTCACCGGCGGCATCATGCTCGGCGCCTGCTTCATGGCCACCGACATGGTTACCTCGCCCATGGCCAAGAGCGGCCAGCTGCTCTTCGGCTTCGGCTGCGGCCTGCTGACCATCATCATCCGCAACTGGGGCGCCTACCCCGAGGGTGTCAGCTTCGCCATCCTGCTGATGAACAGCGTTACGCCCCTCATCAACCGCTGGTGCAAACCTGCGCGCTTCGCGAATTAAGTAGTTAAGGAGACAGTAGTTAAGTAGTTAAGGAGACAGTAGTTAAGTAGTTAAGTAGTTAAGGTTTTATCATCATATAAACTTATCAACCTATCAACAACGTTATGGCAAAGAAAGCACAATCCACACTCGTCAATATGCTGCTCGCGCTGACGGCCATCGCCCTGGTGGCGGCCGCGGCCCTGGCAGCCCTCAACGCCGTTACCGAAGAACCCATCGCCCAGGCCCAGCAGGCCAAGGTCGAGGAGGCCATCAGCGCCGTGCTCCCGTCGTTCGACAAGCTGGAGGCCACCGAGGTGGACGGCAGCAAATGCAACAAGGCATACGATGCCGACGGCAACTTCGTCGGCGCCGCCATCGAGGCCGGCAACGACAAAGCCTTCGGCGGCCGCCTGCAGATCATGGTGGGCTTCGACAAGGACGGCAACGTCTACGGCTACCGCATCCTCGAGACCCACGAGACCCCCGGCCTCGGCGCCAAGGCCGACACCTGGTTCCAGGCCGACGGCAAGGCCCCCGTGGTGGGCAAGCACCCGGCCGAGGCCAAGCTCACCGTCAAGAAGGACGGCGGCGAGGTCGATGCCATCAGCGGCTCCACCATCACCTCGCGCTCCTTCCTCCAGGCCGTCAACGACGCCTACGAAGTATTCCAGAAGATTAACGCCTAACCCACAGTACAGTAGCTTATGAACGCAAAAGATATAATCCGCAACGGCCTCGTCAAAGAGAACCCCATCTGGGTGCTCATCCTCGGCATGTGCCCCACGCTGGCCACCACCACCTCGGCCATCAACGGCCTCTCCATGGGCCTGGCCACCACCTTCGTGCTGATGATGTCCAACATCGTCATCTCGCTCCTCAAGAGCGTCATCCCCGACAAGGTGCGCATCCCCGCCTTCATCGTCGTTATCGCCACCTTTGTTACCATGGTCGAGATGGTGATGAAAGCCTACCTGCCGGCCCTCTACGACAGCCTCGGCCTCTTTATCTCCCTCATCGTGGTGAACTGCATCGTGCTGGGCCGCGCCGAGGCGTTTGCCTCGAAGAACAGCGTGGGCCACTCCTTCCTCGACGGCCTCTTCATGGGTCTGGGCTTCACCTGGGGCCTCACCCTGCTGGGCATGGTGCGCGAGCTGCTGGGCACCGGCTGCATGTTCGGCCACAGCCTCATCGGCGGCGCCGACGGCATGCTGATGATGATTCTGCCTCCGGGCGGCTTCATCGCCCTCGGCCTGCTCATGGCGCTCATCAACCACCTGCGCGCCAAGGGTGCGAAATAAAAAAAATCTTAAAAATAGTTAAAGTTTGAGCCGATTTTGCCTTTTCTCCGTCTTATAGGTAAAGAGAAGTGAAATCAAAAAATAGAACAGTATGAAACGTATAGCTATTATTGCCGCCCTGCTCCTGGCCTACACCGGCTTGAAAGCCCAGGATTGCGACGCCATCATGTTGCCCTATTTCAACAACAATGTTGAGCGGATGGAGAACTACAAATCCCAGGCTCCGGAGAAATTCGATTATCGCTGCGCCTATGCGCGTGCGGCCTTCTACGAGTCGGACACGGTTCCCGCCGGCGTTGAGGTGTTCAGCATCACCGAGGTTGTAGACCCGCAGACTGGCAATGCCCTGCCTAGGAGCTTCAAGGTGGATCTCAATACGCTGGGCTATTATTCCTATACTTTCAGCCATTTCCACGGCCGTTACAAGGACGGGCTGCATGCTGTCTGTTTCTCCACCCCCTCATCCAGGCATCCCTATCTTGTGATGCGCTCGCTCTACGAGATGCGTCTCATCGCCGATAATTATATTAACGCAAAATAACGACCGCCATGAAAAAGCTGTTACTGTTTCCGCTTATGGTCTTCATGGGATTTACATCCCTGTGGGCTCAGTCTGGCTTAGACTCCTACAGTGTCGATGCCGCCAATCACGGTACCCGCATCACGCATGACATTGCGGGCAACCAGGTTGCCATCTTCGACAACGGTGGCGCCAATGGTCGCTATTCGCCGGGCGACTACTATCTTACCATAGAGAGCAACTGCCAGGCTCCTAACCGATTCTGCCTCATTATCGAAGAGTTAGATATAGCCTGCAGCGATACCCTTTATATCTACGATGGTGCCGATACCAATGGTGCTGTCCGTGCCAAAATCAACAATTGCTCTGGCCACAGTGTATCGCAGAAGATATTTTTGTCGGCCACCAATGCCACCAGAACCCTCACGGTGCGTTTTCGTGTCTCCGACACCACCCATGGTGGAACCGGCTTTGCCCTCAGCGCCTCCTGCGGCATCCCTTGCGAGGACATCTATGCCGTAATCGACTCCATGTTCTACCGCACCCGCAACGGTGTCATCTATGATTCGGCCTACCAGCGCCAAGTACCCGTCTACGACACCACCTACAACATCAACTCCAATGGCGATACGATTGGCATTAGCGCCATCGACACCTCCTACTTCACCGGTGTCCACCTATGTGTCGGCGACGGTGTGATTTTCCGTGGCCACGGTGTGTATACGTTCAACCATGGCTACTACACCCCTTCGGATGCTACCACCTATTTCATCTGGGACATGGCCAACGAACCCGATACCCTCCAAGGAGTGGGTCTTACTGAAATAACCTACGAACAGTATCAGGCGACAGGATGCCATGACGTTACCCTATCCATTGTCGATGCCTTCGGATGCACCTCCAACGTGCTGAGCTCGGTCCGTGTCCGCACCTCGATCAATCCTCTCAAGACCATCTTCACCATCGCCGATGTATGCAACAATTCCGAGCGCGCCGTTACCATGGGTTACGACGGCGACAACGCCACCCTCACTCTCCGTACCGTTGAGAGCAAATTGACTGTCTCGAAGGTCAACGAGGTCCGCACCTTTATCCCTGACGGCCCTAACTGCGAGCAAGCGTTGGGAAGCCGCTGCTATTCGGCTCCCGTTCTGTTCACAGAATTTCCGCCCAGCAAGCGCGTTACCTCGGGCGAGGACATTTGCTCCATCTGCATCAACATGGAGCATACTTACATGGGCGACATCGAGGTTCACCTCGTATGCCCCACCGGCCAGAAGGCCACCCTCTTCTACGGCAAAAACAGCACCTACGGATCGGGCTCGACCGGCAACAATGCCAATGACTACGGCGGGAGTACCAACATGGGCTGCCCCGACCGTTCCCACGACAGTGGCTGCGACACGCTGCAGAATCCTTTCGGTGTGGGCTTCGACTACTGCTGGAGCCGCAGCATGGATTATACGCTCGTTACCGGTGTCCCCGCCGGTTCTGTTGCCGGACGCCCGGCAGGCAACCACTACATCACTTCCAACAACCCCGGCAACATCATCACCGTCAATCCTGCGGTTACTTACACTATCCCGGCTTATTTCACCAATGGCGGAGGCCAGACCGTTACCTTCAGCGGCTCGACCCAAAAGCCCAGCGACCACGAAGGCAAGTCCGACTACTATCTGCCCTACACCGATTTCTCCGAACTCATAGGCTGTCCCTTGAACGGCACCTGGGAGGTAGAAGTCTGCGACCTCTGGGGTCAAGACAACGGCTGGGTGTTCAACTGGAGCCTTGACATTTGCGGCGTGTCGCAGAATCAGGACTGCCGCTACGAGGTAGGCATCGACAGCCTCGTGTGGCGTCCCGCCCCGGGGCATGAGGACTACGACCTCGGCCACTACCGCGGCCTCGTGGTGCGTCGCGAAACGCCCACCCTTTCTTACCTCTCCTCGCCCGACACCGCAGGCTTCTTCCCCATCGACGTGCTCCTCTACGACGAATTCGGATGCGTCTGGGACACCACCACCTCCATCACCACCTACTGGAGCCCCGAGCCCGACCTCGGCCCCGACACCACCCTCTGCGGCGTGGCCACCATGACCCTCGACGCCCGCGACCGCCACTCCGAGCTCCCCACCGAGAACTACACCTACCTCTGGAACCCCTTCGGCGAAACCTCTTCCACCATCGAGACCACCTCCGACGGCGAGAATGTGGGCGATGTAACCTATGTCGTGCAGGTCAAGAACACCCGCCGCAACACCGTCTGCACCACCCGCGACACCATCTTCATCCGCCAGCGCAAGCAGCCCTATCCCGTCTTCGAGCCCGAACCCTTCACCTTCGAGGGGTGCGCTCCCCTGACCCTCACCTTCAACAACACCAGCGTCAATACCGACCGCCACTTCTGGGACTTCGGCGACGGCATCACCTCCGAGTTCCAGAGCCCCACCCATACCTTCGCCGAGGGTGTCTACACGCTGAAGTACTACGCCCTGTCCGACGAGGGCTGCATCGACTCCGTCGTCTCGCCCAACGGCATCGTCGTCTTCCCCACACCCAAGGCCGGCTTCATCTGGGAACCCGTCTACCCCTCGGTGCTCAACCCCGTGGTGCAGTTCACCAACACCACCGCCCCGCACACCGGCAACACGGAGTACCGCTGGGAGCTGCAGTATAACCGCGACAACACCCTCTCGGTCCACACCCTCACCTCGCGCAACCCCTCGTTCGACTATTCCACCTACGCCGGCGACGAACTCTCCGGCAGCTACGCCGTCCGCCTCATCGCCTTCACCGACAACCTCTCGCCCCGAGGCAACGTCATCTACTGCCGCGACACCGCCGAGAACATGATCCTCATCGTCAACGACTTCCTCCAGTTCCCCAACGTCGTAACCCCCAACGGCGACGGCATCAACGACCGCTTCGTCATCGTCAACCTCCTCGACGGCATCGGCTACCCCATCAACCAGCTCGACATCTACAACCGCTGGGGCACCCGCGTCTACCACATGGAGAACATCTCCAGTGACGAGGACTTCTGGGACCCCTCCGACCTGCCCGCCGGCACCTACTTCTACCGCTTCTCCGCCAGGGGCTACAGCGGCAACATAGAGCACAACGGCGCCATCGAGGTCATCAAGTAATCCCACCTCCGCAAGGGTACAACCGCAAGCCTCCCCCGGCCACGGGGGAGGCTCTTTTTTTTGTACCCCGCAGGCGGGGTTCAGGCGAGGCCGAAGAGAGGAAGAAGAGAGGAAGAAGAGGGTGCCTCCAACCCGCTGTTTCACAGCGGGTTGTATTTTGACGAAAATGGGCCTTTCCGGCACTTTTTTTCAATTTTTCCGCCATTTTTCCGCCACCCTCCGGCCAAGGGTGTAATAGGTTGACAGCCAGCGTAAAGCAGTTTTTGTGCCGCGATGTCGGAAAAAAGTCGTATCTTTGCACCCCCGAAATGATAGACCAGGAGACCATACAACGCATCATGGACGCCGCCCGCATCGAGGAGGTCATCGGCGATTTCGTCTCGCTCAAGAAGCGCGGCGCCAACCACATCGGCAGCTGCCCCTTCCACAACGAGAAGACTCCCTCGTTCTATGTCTCCCCCTCCAAGGGCATATACAAGTGCTTCGGCTGCGGCGAGGCGGGCGATGTCGTCGCCTTCCTCAAGAAGCACGAGCACTTCACCTACCCCGAGGCGCTGCTCTACCTGGCCAAAAAGTACAACATCGAGGTGCGCGAGGAGGAGCAGACCGAAGAGCAGCGCGAACGGCAGAACGAGCGCGACGCCCTGTTCCACGTCTCCGAGTTCGCCCAAAAGTACTTCGACCACCTGTTGTGGGAGGACGAAATGGGGCGCGCCATCGGCCTCTCCTACTTCCACTCCCGCGGCCTGAGCGACGAAATCATCAAGCGCTTCGGCCTCGGCTACTGCCTCGACGAGTGGACCAACTTCACCGACCACGCCCGCCGCAGTGGCTACAGCGACGCCGTGCTCGAGAAGACCGGCCTCACCATCTTCAAGGAGGATACCGGCAAAAGCTACGACCGCTTCCGCGGCCGCGTGATGTTCCCCATCTACAGTATCTCGGGCCGCGTGCTGGGTTTCTCGGGCCGCATCCTCTCGTCCGAGAAGCAGGCGGCGAAATACGTCAACTCGCCCGACAGCGACATCTACAACAAGAGCCGCATCCTCTACGGCCTCTACCAGGCGCGCCAGGCCATCGCCAAGGCCAACAAGTGCTACCTCGTCGAGGGCAACCTCGACGTTATCTCGATGCACCAGTCGGGTGTGGAGAACACCGTGGCCAGCTGCGGCACCAGCCTCACCGTGGAGCAGATACGCCTCATCAAGCGCTACACGCCCAACGTTACCGTCCTCTACGACGGCGACTCGGCCGGCATCAAGGCCGCCCTCCGCGCCGTCGACCTGCTCTTCACCGAAGGCATGCACGTCCGCGTCGTACTTTTCCCCGATGGCGACGACCCCGACTCCTACGCCCAGCGGCATGGGTCGGCCGCGCTGCAGGACTACCTGGCCCAGCACGAGGACAACTTCGTCATGTTCAAGACCCGCGTGCTGCTCGACTCCGTCAAGAGCGACCCCATACGCAAGGCCGAGCTGGTCAAGGAGACCGTCAAAACCATCGCCCTGGTGCCCGACCTGCTGGAGCGCACCGAGTACATCTCCCAGTGCGCCCACCTCCTTGACGTGCCCGAAGAGGCCCTGGCCTCCGAGCTTTCCAAGGCCATCAACCGCAACCGCCAGAAAGCCTACGAGGGCCAACCCCAGGCCCCAGCCCCCCAATCGCCCCAGGATACTCAGAACATTCAGAATACTCCGATTATTCAGAATGTTCAGAATACTCAGAATACTCAGAATATTCAGACTCCCCCTCCCGACCCGCGCGAGAAGCAGCTCATCTCGCTCCTGCTCAATTTCGGCGAGACCGCCATCGAACTGGCCGTCCCCGACGAGCGCGGCGTCAACCAGTACTACACCTATCCCATCTACGAACTCATCGTGAACGACCTGCAGGCCGAGGAACTCACCTTCTCGCACCCCCTCTGCCAGCGCATCTACGAGCACTATGCCGCGGCCGTCGATGCCGGTCAGCCGGCCGATGCCACCCATTTTATCACCGTCGACGACGAGGAGCTGCGCCAGTTCGCCATCTCGCTCATGGTCGACACCTACCGCATCAGCGACTCGTGGAAGAAGAAGCAGATAGTGGTCCCCAAGCTCGACGACAACCTGCAGCTGGCCACCACCGAGGCACTGTTCAATTTCAAACTCAAGTGCCTCGACGACCGCATTGCCGACAACGCGCAGCGTATGCGCCGCGCCACCTCCGACGACGAGCTCTTCGTCCTCCTCGAAGAGAAGAAGCAACTCATAGCCCTGCGGCGCGACATAGGGCTCGCCCTGCACCGCGTCATCAGTTAATACCCACAGCACTATGGACATACAATCGCTCAAACTGCGCTACGACATCATAGGCAACGACCCCAAGCTCCTCCTGGCCCTCAACAAGGCCATCCAGGTGGCTCCCACCGACCTCTCCATCCTCATCACCGGCGAGAGCGGCGTGGGCAAGGATGTCTTCTCGCGCATCATACATGAGAACTCCACGCGCAAGCACGCCCGCGGCGGCCGCGGCCTTATCTCGGTCAACTGTGGCGCCATACCCGAGGGCACCATCGAGAGTGAGCTCTTCGGCCACGTCAAGGGTGCCTTCACCGGTGCCGACCGCTCGCGCAAGGGCTACTTCGAGGAGGCCGACGGCGGCACCATATTCCTCGACGAGATAGGCGAGCTGCCCCTGGCCATGCAGGTCAAGCTGCTGCGCGTGCTGGAGAACGGCGAGATTATCCCCGTGGGCAGCAGCACGGCGCAGAAGATAAACGTCCGCGTGGTGGCCGCCACCAATGTCGACATTGTCGAGGCGGTGCGCACGGGACGCTTCCGCGAGGACCTCTACTACCGCCTCAACCAGATCAGCATCTACCTGCCGCCGTTGCGCGAGCGCAAGGACGATGTGCCGCTGCTGTTCAGGAAGTTCTCCTCCGATGTGGCCGAGAAGTACCACATGCCCCCCATCGTGCTCACCGAGGCGGCCAAGCGCATGATGATGGACTACCCCTGGTACGGCAACGTGCGCGAGCTGAAGAACATCACCGAGCAGATTGCCGTGGTGGAGACCGAGCGCAGCATCACGCCCGAGATACTTCAGAATTATCTTTCCTATATCCCCACCGAGAAGATGCCGGCCCTGGTGGATGGCGGGCGGCAGGCCGCGGGCGGCAGCCAGATTACCGACCGCGAGCTGCTGCTCAAGGCGCTCACCATGGGGCAGATGATCAACGAGATGCGCTCTGAAATCAACGACCTGCGCCAGATGGTCAGCCAGCTGGCCCACGGCACAAGCCTGCCGCTCGAGCACACCTCCTTCCTGCCGGCCACGCAGCCCCATGCCGATGCCTACGAGGAGGAGTTCGTTACGCCCGAGGTGATTGAGGACGAGTCGCTCGGCCTCGAAGACCGTGAGCGCCGCGCCATCATTCGCGCCCTCGAGCAGAACCGCGGCAACCGCAAGCAGGCCGCCGCCGACCTGCATATCTCCGAGCGCACCCTCTACCGCAAACTGAAAGAATACAACCTCAGCGAATAGATGAATACCAACGACATACGCATCACCCTGCCGGCGTCGAAGAGCATGAGCAACCGCTGGCTGATGATTAACCACCTCACCGGCGGCCACTTCCGCATCAACAAGCTTTCCACCTCGGGCGACACGCGCCTGCTGCGGCGCCTGCTGACCCAGCTGGAGGAGGGTACCTCGGACGTGTACTACTGCAACAATGCCGGTTCGGTGGCGCGCTTCCTGATGCCGCTGCTGGCCATCACGCCGGGGCACCATGTGCTGACGGGCGACGAGCGTCTCTGCCAGCGTCCGATGGCGCCGCTCATCGAGTCCCTGCGCCAGATGGGGTTGCGTGTGGAGTGCACGGGCCAGGAGGGTTTCCTGCCGCTCAGCATACAGGGCGGTGTGCCCACCAAGCGCACCGTTACCGTCGACCCGCTGCTGAGCAGCCAGTTCGTCAGCTCGTTGCTGCTCATCGCGCCCCGCATGCCGGAAGGCATCTCGCTCACCATGACCCAGCGGCCCACTTCGCGACCCTATATCGAGATGACGTGCGATGCCCTGCGGCAGGCCGGCATCGAGGTACGCCGCTCGTCCAACGGGCGCACCTACTACGTCAGCCACTATGCCGGGCGCCCCAAGTCGGCCACCGTCAACATCGAGCGCGACTGGTCGTCGGCTTCCTACTTCTACACCATGGCCCTGCTGCGCCCCGACCTGCGCATTCGCCTGCTGGGGCTCCAGCTCGAATCGTGCCAGGGCGATGCCGCCACCGACCGCTTCTTCCGCCTGCTGGGCGTTACCTCGACCGAGGTGCGCTCGCCCTTTCGCGCCGCCGGCCGCAGCATCACCATCCAGGGTGGGGCAGAGGCGTCACGCGTGATGCAGTTCAACTGTCTGGACTGCCCCGACCTGGTGCCCACCTTCGCCGTCGCGGCGGCCGTGGCCGGCGTCAAGGCTACCCTGAAGGGGGTGAGCAACATAGCCCTCAAAGAGAGCGACCGCATGGAGGCCATCTGCACCGAGCTGGAGCGCATGGGCGGCAAGGTGAGCAGCAGCGCCGACGAGCTGACCATCCTTCCCGCCAAACTCAACCCCGTCGAACCCGTATGCACCTACGGCGACCACCGCATCGCCATGGCGTTCGCCCCGCTGCGGCTGCGCTATCCCGACCTTCAGATTGAGGCTCCCGAGGTGGTCGACAAGTCATTCCCCGAATTCTGGGAGCAGTTCGAACTGGTTGTGGAGAATAAGCATTGAAACAGTTGATTGTCATCACCGGCCCCACCGCCGTCGGCAAGACGGCCGAGGCAGTGCGCCTGGCGCGCGAGCTGGGTGCCGAGGTGGTGTCGTGCGACTCGCGCCAGTTCTATCGCGAGATGCGCATCGGTGTGGCGCGCCCGTCGGACGAGGAGCTCGCCGCCGTGCCGCACCATTTCATCGCCTGCCGCTCGGTTGCCGACCCCTTCAACATCTCCACCTATGAGCAGGAAGCTTTGCAGGTGATAGCCCGCCTGCACGAGCGTTGCGACACGGTGGTGGCGGTGGGGGGCAGCGGCCTCTATATCGATGCCCTCCTGCACGGCGTGAGCGCCATGCCCGACCCCACGCCCGAGTTGCGCGCCAGCCTGCGGCAGATGCCCCTGGAGGCGAAGCGCCAATTGCTGCAACGTGTGGATCCCGACTACTACGCTCGCGTCGACCTGCGCAACCCCGTCCGCCTGCAACGCGCGCTGGAGGTCTACCACATGACCGGCCGCCCGTACAGCCAGGTCGTTGCCGACCGCAAGCCTGCCGAGCGCCCTTTCAGTGCCGAGGTGCGTGTTATGGCGATGGAATCCAGCCAGTTGCGCGAGCGCATCGACCGCCGTGTGGACAAGATGCTGGAGGAGGGGCTGCTGGAGGAGGTGCGTTCATTGATGTCTAGCCGCCACCTGCCCACGCTCCGCACCGTGGGGTACAGCGAACTCTTTCCCGTGCTGGATGGCACAGCAAACCTCGACGACGCTGTCCGCGCCATCAAACTCAACACCTGGCACTACGCGCGCAAGCAGATTACCTGGATGCGGCGCTACCGATAGCTTACATGTTGTCCCAGAATGTTTTGGGCAGGTAGACGTTCTCCAATTCGACAGCGTCCTTGAAGAGCGGTGCCACCTCCCGGGGGCTGTAGCCGGCGATGCCGGTGCCCACAGCCGTTACCAGGAAGGTCAGTTCCTTGTGCGCGCGTGCGCATTCAATAAAGTTCTTCACGGCGTGGCAGAGCGATGCCTCGCCCTCCATGGTTGGCAGGGCGTAGCAGCGACCCGTAAGTCCCTCGCCCACACCCCATTCGGCTTCGAAGTGCTGGTTGGCATACCATGCGGCGCCACCGCCGTGCATGCCCTGGATGTTGCTGCCGAAAACAAAGATTTCATTCTCGCCCAGTTCCTTGATGGGCTCCGGCGCCACGCGGCGGCCGTCAACGGTCTGTTTGTTGTCCATATTGAGTAAGATGTTTTAGGTTTTTCGCGCTGCAAATTTACACATTTTTTTTCATTCTGCACCAATTTTTTTTCTCCCACACCCCCGAAGACGGCTTTGCCATACTCCCGATGCGACCCTTGTTCTGTGTGTGGCGAGGGTAGGGGAGTGGTGAAGGGGGAAGATGCCAAAGTGCGAATTTCCCTCCTGCGCAACTTTCTCGCCATTCTGTACGTCCAGGCTGTCGGAGGGCGAGATAGGCGATTAGGAGCGAAATTTTCGTCTTTACATCTGTAGTGTCCTGTTGTTTGTCGGTGGTGGTGAGGGTTGTAATTTTTACTGTGTTTTGTAAGTTTACAGTTCTATGTATAGTTGTATTTGTATTTTATGTTAAATAATTTAACATTGTGTTGTTTGTATATCATAACAAATTGTAGTTCAGTTTATAATATGTTTTATATTAAAGTGTTAGATGTAATGTTTGTTTAATATGCAGTGATGGATTAGATTTGCTTGTTGTTTAAGTGTAATATATTTAAAATAAATGTATTATATTGTGTTATTTAAAGTGTTAGTATTATATATGTTGGATTTTACTTTTGTAAGTTGCAGAATTATGTTTGGTGGTGTCGGAAATTATGTGTAATTTTGTAATTCGATTGTAGTGTGAATTACAAATGTAAGATTATGATAAACAGGATAAATTTGATTTTGCGGGCCAAAAATATCACCGCAAGACAGTTTGCGGAGGAGATTGGCATCCAGCCCTCCGGCATGTCGCACATCATGGGTGGTCGCAACAACCCCAGCCTCGACTTCGTGGCCAAGGTGCTGCGCCGCTATCCCGAGATTGATGCAAACTGGCTCATCCTTGGCCGCGGCGAGATGTATTCGTCCGGCACGGCACTGCCGCCGCCGTCCCCGTTGGATCAGCCTCTGGCATCCGCTGTAGCTTGGGCAGAGGAGGAGGCCGGCGAGCCTGTTCAGGAGGAGGTGTATTTCGCAGAGAATGAGCAGGTAGAAGAGGCACCCGAGGTGCCTTTGGCTGGGGTGGCCGCTCCCGCTGGCAGGCGAATCGACAAGCTGCTCTTCATCTACACGGACGGCACCTTCGAGGAGTGTCGGCCTGCAGTGAGTTAGGTCAGCTGCCGGCAGCCGGGACGGCTGCGTACCCAGTACATCTTATCATTACGTTAATTGACGGTGCAGAGGTACAGAAATGATGTTCGCATGCGTGGAAAGCAATATATATGCTGAAAATGAGTTCTTTATCATTGCGCTGTGTTGTTTCCGCCGTCTGCAATGTACCATAAGCTTCCATATCCTTCCAGTGCCTTTGTATTCCCCTACCGTTCCCCTACCATTCCCCTACCATTCCCCTAGAAGGTCTCACCCACCGATGGGGGGATGAGTTTTTTTCGTCGTGTCGGGTAGTTTTTGTATCTTTGTGGATGAATAAAGAAAATATGAATATTGACAATATGTTGAAATATAGATACATAGTCCGTATACTGCTGCTTGTCTCGATTTTCAATTTCCATTTTTCAAATTCCCACGCCCAGCAGGGTGCCACCGGCCTGCAGGGCAAGGTGGTGGATGCCGTAACGGGCGAGGCGGTGCCCTTCGTGCAGATAGTCTTCGACGGCACCCTCACCGGCACTTCCAGCGATATGGACGGCAAGTTCAGCCTGACCAACACCGAGGGCCACACCTCGATTTCGTTCCGCATGATGGGCTACGAGCCCCTGACGATGAAGGTGGAGCGCGGCAAGGTGCAGAAGCGTGCCACCGTGAAGCTCACGCCCCACGCCAAGACGCTGGGCGAGGTAACCGTTACCGCCAAGCGCGGCAAGGACCGCTACCGCCGCAAGAACAACCCTGCCGTGGAGCTGGTCAAGAAGGTCATCGACCGCAAGGAGCAGAATAGGGTAGAAGCCCTGCCGCGCTGGCGGAGGGATGTGTACGAGCGCATGTCGATGAGCCTCGATGACTTCCGGCCCGACTTCGAGAAGAAGCGCATCTGGCGCAAGCTGAATTTCCTGGAGAAATACATCGACCGCACCGAGTTCGACGACACGCCGATACTGGTCATCTCGATGCGCGAGTCGTTCAAGGAGCAGTCCTACCGCCAGAAGCCGCGCCAGCTGCGCACCCTCACTACCGGCCACCGCATGGAGGGCGTGGACGAGGTGCTCACCGACGAGGGCATCGACGAGAACCTGGCGGCCATGTTCATGCCGGTGGATATCTACGATGCCGACATCGAGCTGATGCTCAACCACTTCGTAAGCCCGCTCAACGGTCTCATCGGCACCACCTTCTACAAGTACTACATCACCGACACCCTCGAGGTGGAGGGTCAGCGGTGCGTGGAACTCTCCTTCGTGCCGGCCAACAAGCAGAGCTACGGCTTCACCGGCCAGATGTACATCTCGCTCGACGCCGACAGCACCTTCGCCCTGACGCGCTATGTGATGACGGTGTCGAAGTATGTGAATCTCAACTTCGTGCGCGACCTTTCGATAGTGCAGTCCTTCCAGCGCGACTCGTCGGGCCGCTGGCTGCCCTACCGCTGCGACACCTACGGCCGCCTCTCCATCCACAAGAAGATACAGGAAATCTATGTCCACCAGATGCGCGTCTACACCGGCTACCAGGTGGGCGACACGGTGCGCCTGCTGCCGGACAGCCTCTACAGCGCCTTCACCAGCGAGGCCACCCTGCCCAAAGGGCAGCTCAAGCGCTTCAAACGCCAGTTCAACGAGGGGCGCCCCGTGCAGCTCACCGCCAAGCAGACGGTATTGGACAGCATGTGGGTCGAGCTGCGCCGCCTGCCCACCTTCCGCGCCATCAAGGCCGTGGGCGAGACCATGGTCAGCGGCTACATACCCACCCACCGCCAGCGCAAGGAGAGCCGTTTCGACATCGGGCCGGTATTCAACATCCTCAGCCATAACCACCTCGAAGGCTGGCGCCTGCGCCTGGGCGGCATGACCACCGCGCGCCTGCATCCGCAGCACTTCCTCGAGGGCTATGTGGCCTACGGCTTCCGCGACAGGCAGCCCAAGTTCAACGCCACCTACACCTACACCTTCGACGAGAAGGAGCGCCACAGCCACGAGGGTCCCTACAGCAGTGTGAGCCTCATGGCGGGCTACGACCTTCAAACCCCTGGCCAGGCCTACGACAACTTCGACCGCGACAACATCATGATGTCGTCCGACAAGGAGTTCAAGGCGCAGTACGTGGCCCAGGCCCAGCTGCGGCTGCGCAAGGAATGGAAGAGTCATGTGCGGTTCGACTCGTGGCTCGCCGGCCGCCGCTACGAGCCCGCCGGACTGCTACAATACGAACAGTATCAGCCGGATGGCACGGTGCGAGGCGTCGACTTCTTCACCGAGGCCGAGTTGCGCGTGGGGTTGAGCTTCTCGCCCAATGTGGCCAGCGGCACCCGCCGCCGCGAGACCCAGAGCAACCTCCGCCGCGACGCACCCACCATCTCCCTCAGCCATACCGTCGCCCTCCTCGCCAACAACGCCTCACTCCTCACTCCTCACTCCTCGCTCTACCACGCCACCGACTTCGCCGCCGACAAGCGCTTCTGGCTCGGTGCCTTCGGCCATATCGACGCCAAGCTGGCCGCCGGCGTGGTGTGGAACCGCGTGCCCTACCCACGACTCTACATCCCCAGCGGCAACGCCGGCCTCTTCCTCTCGTCCAACGCCTTCAACACCATGCAGCCCATGGAGTTCATCATGGACCAGTATGTGGCCTTCTTCGCCACCTACCACCTCAAAGGCTGGATTCTCAACCGCGTGCCCCTCGTCAACCGTCTGCGCCTGCGCGAGGTGGTGGGCTTCAATATCCTCTATGGCGGCCTCTCCACCAAGAACGACCCCGCCCACGACCCCGCCGGCCTCTACCGATTCCCGGAGAACACCATCCCCTTCGGCACCAAGCCCTACATGGAGTACTCGGTCGGCGTGGAGAACATACTGTCGTTCCTGCGGGTCGACTTCGTGCGCCGCCTCACCTACACCGAGGGCATGGAGGGCTGGGACCGCTGGTTCATACGCCTCGACCTCAAGTTTGCTCTCTAGTAGACAGTAGTTAAGTAGTTAAGTAGTTAAGTAGTTAAGTAGTCAAGTAGTTAAGTAGACAGTAGTTAAGTAGTTAAGACAAATGTTACCATATATGAAAAAGACACTTTTTATAGCCGCCCTGTTTTCAATTTTCAATTTTCAATTTTCAATTTCCACTCTCCATGCCCAGTATGACGAGCAGGGCCACCAGCAATATGCCTCGTGGGGCTTCGCCGTGGGACCCAACACCTCGTCGTACATCATGCGGGTGGACCCCCTGCTGCGCGACACGTTGATTGCCGACACCGTGCTCAACTCGCTCCCCGCCACCGGCCTCAGCCTCGGCCTCTTCCTCGACTACCACATCACCGCCGAGTGGGCCCTGCAGTTCAACGGCCAGTTCGCCATGGAGCAGTCCCTGCTGCGCTATGCCGACCACCACAGCCACATCCTCACCCTCGGCACCGACGTGGGCGTCGCCGTGCGCTACCGCACCCCCTGGCGCCAGGGCCACTTCTACTGCGCCTTCGGCCCATACGTCCACTTCGTGCTCTACTCCGGCGCCACCGAGGGCATCAACCTCTACCGCCGCCAGATCTACACCGACCCCGCCACCGGCACCTCGCGCTTCGCCATGAGCGACATCCACGCCGGCCTCAACCTCACCCTCGGCTACGAGTTCCGCAACCGCTGGCTCGTGCAGCTGGAAAACAAGTTCGGCGTAACCGACATCCTCCACCTCAAGACCCCGGGCACCTACGTCTATCCCTACAAAATCACCATCGGCGTCGGCTGCCGCTTCTAGCCGCCGCGAGGGAAACACAGCCCGCGGAAAATATTTTTTCTCCAATTTCGAAAAAAGTTCGTATTTTTGCAGTCGGAAATTAAGGTATGAAAACTACAGAAGAAATAATGGGACTCCTCGGGCAGTTCAAGTCCTACGCCAGTGATTGTTACGGTATTGACAGCCTCGGTGTGTTTGGTTCTGTGGCACGTGGTGAGCAGACCGAGTCCAGCGATGTCGACATCTGCTACGAGGGGCGTGCCTTGTCGCTACTTACACTCGACAGGCTGCAATCCGAACTCGAGCAACTGCTTGGCGTAAAAGTCGACCTTATCCGCATCCGGGAGCAGATGAACCCCACCCTCCGTAGTCGCATACTTAAGGAGAGCCGTTATGTTTGACCGCGAACTCACTCACAGCAGCCTGCTGCAAATCGAGGCTTTGGCCGACACTATCATCGAACGGACTTCCGGCATCAGGGATGTCGATGACTTCTATTGTTCGCCGCAGGGCATGATTACGCTTGATGCTGTCTGCATGAACCTTGTCGCCATTGGTGAGGCTGTGAAAAACCTGGACAAAGTATCACATGGCGAACTCCTTCCCCGTTACCCGCAATTGAACTGGTCGGGCATGATGCGAATGAGGGACAAGATAGCCCATCATTACTTCGAGATTGATGCCGAGGTGGTGCTGCTCACAGCCAAAGAAGACATCCCGTTGGTAAAGTGTATCGTGGCCACCATGCTGTCCGACCTTCCCAATATCTAACAACCATCCTTTTCCCCGATGACAGAAAGTGCCTTCGGGGAAAATTATTTTTTGCCAGTTCGGAAAAAGTTTGTATTTTTGCAACCGCTTACGCGAGTCATATTGTAAGCGTAAATGCAAGAAAAGCATTGCTTTTAATGTCCTGTTATTGAAATACGCCAAATTTCTAGAAGGAGGACGGAGCAGGTTATGCTTTCGCTTGTGTGTTATGCACAGGCGTGAGATAGTCCAACATTCCGTTCCTTCAAAGGTGATTGGCGTTACCTCAATATCAACGGAAATGAGCGCATAAGTCTCATGCCTTTCTTATTTGTAAAAAAATCACCGCCCCGTTGGAGGCTTGGGGGCAGAAACAGAAACAACAATCAATATGAAAAGAAGATTACTCTTTTTCGCCCTCCTCTTGGCCGCCCTGCCCCTGCGCTCGCTGGCATACGATTTCTCCGCCGTCGCCCCCTCCGGGCAGACGCTCTACTACGATATCGTAAATGGCAATGCGCATGTGACGAGCCAAAATTCATCATCTCCATATTATTCGAATTATCCAACCGGCAACCTCACTATTCCCGACAGTGTAGTTTATAATGGCATCACTTATGCTGTAACCAGCATCGGGGACCTCGCCTTCTGTGACTGCCGCGGCCTCACCTCCATCGATATCCCCAACTCCGTCACCAGTATCGGCCAATCGGCCTTCTTTGTCTGCATCGGCCTCACCTCCATCGTCATCCCCAACTCCGTCACCAGCATCGGAGGCGGGGCCTTCTCTGGCTGCAGCACCCTCACCTCCATAGTCATCCCCAACTCCGTCACCAGCATCGGCTTTCAGGCATTCGGTGGCTACGGCCTCACCTCCATTACAGTCGCCAGTGGAAACACTATATATGACAGCCGCAACAACTGCAATGCCATTATCGAAACGGCGACAAACACCCTTATTGCCGGATGCCAAAATACCGTCATCCCCAACTCCGTCACCAGCATCGGCGATGGAGCATTCAGTGACTGCTACGGCCTCACCTCTATAGTCATCCCCAACTCTGTCACCAGCATCGGCAGCCACGCCTTCTCTTGGTGCAGCGGCCTCACCTCCATCGATATCCCCAACTCCGTCACCAGCATCGACCAATCGGCCTTCGTATACTGCAGAGGCCTCACTTCCATAGTCATCCCCAACTCCGTCACCAGCATCGACCCAAGTGCCTTCTCTAACTGCAGCGGCCTCACCTCCATTACAGTCGCCAGTGGAAACACTGTATACGACAGCCGCAACAACTGTAATGCCATTATCGAAACGGCGACAAACACCCTTATTGCCGGATTCCCCAATACCGTCATTCCCAACTCGGTCACCAGCATCGGTGGGAGAGCCTTCTCTAGCTGCTACGGCCTCACCTCCATCGATATCCCCAACTCCGTCACCAGCATCGGCTATAGCGCATTCAATGGCTGCCGCGACCTCACCTCCATCGTCATTCCCAACTCCGTCACCAGCATCAGCTACGCCGCCTTCTATGGCTGCAGCGGCCTCACCTCCATCGATATCCCCAACTCCGTCACCAGCATCGGCCCATCGGCCTTCTCTGACTGCAGCGGCCTCACCTCCATCGTCATCCCCAACTCCCTCACCAGCATCGACGATTACGCCTTCTCTGGCTGCTACGGCCTCACCTCCATCGTCATCCCCAACTCCGTCACCAGCATCAGCAGCTACGCCTTCTATAACTGCCGCGGCCTCACTTCCATCGTCATTCCCAACTCCGTCACCAGCATCGGCCACGCTGCCTTCGATCACTGCAGAGGCCTCACTTCCATCGTCATTCCCAACTCCGTCTCCAGCATCGGCAGCAGCGCCTTCTCTGGCTGCACTGGCCTGACAGAAATCCACTCGCAGGCCATCACGCCACCAGTCACTGGAGATGATTTATTCTATGGCGTATCCAAATACATTCCCCTCTATGTACCCTGCGGCAGCATAGGCGCCTATGAAAGTGATAATTATTGGAGCCAGTTCACAAACATCCAGGAAGAGGGTTGCACAACAAGCCAGGACACAGTCTTCGTGGTCGTGCGCGATACCGTCTATCTCCACGACACCACATATATCAACGTACTCGTCCACGACACGACGGTGGTGCACGACACAACCCTGGTCCGTATCTACAACTTCGACACCACGATTGTCAATGTCTACCACTACGACACGACGCTGGTCAGCGTGTACGACACCACCATCAACAACGTCTATCACTACGACACCACGATTGTCAATGTGTACCAATACGACACCACGCTGGTCAGCGTGTACGACACCACCATCGTCAATGTAAATGTCTATGACACCACCATCTCGAACCTCTATCAGTACGACACCATTATTGTGAACAACTATGTGTACGACACGGTGATAATCAATAACTACCAGTACGACACGGTGAACAACTATTACTACGACACGGTCATCATCTCGCACTACTACCACGACACGGTGTTGGTGAACAACTACATCTACGACACCATCTACCTCAACCGCTACATCCACGACACCGTCTACATCCACGACACAGTCTACATCACCACCGAGGGCATCGACGGCGCCGAAGGGCAGTATGTGAAGCTCTACCAGCGCGGCGGCCAGATTGTGGTGGAGGGTGCCGAGGGCAACACTGTAACGCTCTACGACGTGAGCGGACGCGTGCTCGCCACGAAGCAGGACAACTACGCGCCCCTGCACTTCGACGCTCCCGCCAGCGGCGCCTATATGATAAGGGTTGGCCGCCACCCCGCTCGGAAAATCGTTGTGGTTAAGTAGTTAAGAGTTATGAGTTAAGAGTTAAGAGTTGTACAGGGCCGCGGGGAACCCGCGGCCCTGTACTTGTTTTTGGAGGGGCGGATTTGGATGGATTTGGAGGGATTTGGATGGATTTGGATGGATTTGGCAGGGTAAGGGGCCATAGGCTGCCATAAGCGACCAGAGTCGAAGTATTCCCCTACCATTCCCCTACCGTTCCCCTAGAGACCCCCTGCCGCTTCATAGCATCGCCACGAGGCGCTCCAGGTACTGGCGGTCGGTGTCGTCGAAGGTGGCCAGCTCGCGGCTGTCGATGTCGAGCACGGCCACCACTTCGTCGCCCTCGAACACCGGCACCACTATCTCGCTGCGGCTCTCGCTGCTGCAGGCTATATGGCCGGGGAACTGCTCCACATCGGGCACCACCACCGTGCGCCGCTCCTTCCACGCCGTGCCGCACACGCCGCGGCCGTAGCCGATGTGCATGCAGGCCAGCGGGCCTTGGAAGGGGCCCAGGACTAGTTCGGAGTTCGGGGTTGGGAGTTCGGAGTTGCCGGTTGCGGCAGCCGACCTCATAACTCCTAACTCATAATTCATAACTCTGTAAAACCCTGTCCACCAGAAGCCGAACTCGCTGTGCAGCAGTGCGCAGGCGTTGGCCATCTTGGCTATCATGTCCACCTCGCCCTCGCAGAGGGCCTTCACCTGCGGCAGCAGGGCTATGTATCTGTCTTCTTTTGTCATTTGCAGTCTGTTTTGTCTCCCGCTTCGCGAGATCTTGTAAATCTTATGGATTGTCTTGGATATTTTGTCTGTATCAAAAAATCTTATTAATTCTGAGGAAATCTTTTCTGGATTTTCAGGATCTTCGCCGAGGGCGGGGCGGTGGCTTTGTCTCCTGCTTCGCGAGATCTTGTAGATCTTGTAGAAAATGGATTTTCTTGGATTTCCATGATTTGTGATGTTATGTATTAATCATTTCCATGATTTCCAGGAACTCCACCGAGGGCGGGGTGGTACTTTTGTCTCCTGCTTCGCGAGATCTTGTAGATCTTGTAGAAAATGGATTTTCTTGGATTTCCATGATTTGCGATGTCATGTATTAATCATTTCCATGATTTCCAGGATCTCCGCCGAGGCGGGGCGGTGTTTTTTGTCGCCTGCTTCGCGAGATCTTGTGGATCTTGTAGAAAATGGATTGTCTTGGATTTCCAAGATTTGCAATGTCTGGTATGAGAAATCTTTTAAATCTAATGTAATCATTTCCATGATTTTCATGATTTCCGCCGATAGGCGGGGAGATTATGTCTATCTGTTCTTTTTCATCTTCCTGACGGTGGCATAAGGGTATTCGTCGGTGAGGGTTATCTCGTAGCGGTGCTTGCCGTCCTTGCTCTGCGTGTAGCGGCGGTTGCCGTCGCAGTAGGGTGGGAGGGGGCGGGTGCCGTAGATGGCATAGCCGTACACATCGAGCCACTTGCCGATCTCCTCCATGCGCCGCAGTGCCTCGGGGGGCAGGTTGCCGTCGGCGTCGGGGCCCACGTTGAGTAATAGGTTGCCGCCCTTGGCCACCACGTCGCACAGGAGGTGTATCAGCTCGCGGGTGCTCTTGTACTGGTCGCGTGGCGAGTAGCTCCAGCTGTCGCCCATCGTCATGCAGGTCTCCCAGGGGTAGGGCAGGAGGGTGTCGGGCACCTGCTTCTCGGGGGTGCGGTAGTTTTCGTACCGGCCGCCCACGCTGCGGTCCACGATGATGGTGCGTGGATTGCGCTCGCGCGCGATGGAGGCCAGGCGGTGCATGTCGAGTTCCTGCACCTGTCCGCTGCAACCCAGCCAGGGGCGTGTCTCCTCGTTGACGCTCCATGCCGGGCGCACCCAGCCGCCGTCGAGCCACAGGATGTCGATGGGGCCGTAGTTGTGGGTCAGTTCGTGTATCTGGTTGTAGGTGAACTCTTGATACTTCTTCCAGCGGTCAGGATGGTCGGCGATGGTGTAGTTCACGTTGCGGTCGGGCGTGGCCCACTCGTGCGCCCAGTAGTCGTCGCAGTGCCAGTCGGGCTTGCTGAAGTAGAGGCCGGTCCAGAAGCCCGCGGCGCGGAAGGCATCCACCACGCCGCGCGTGAAGTCGGTCCGCGCCGGGCTGTGCATGCTGGTGTAGTCGGTATGCCGGCTGTCGAACATGCAGTAGCCGTCGTGGTGCTTGGTGGTGAAGACCACGTATTTCATGCCGGCCTTCTTGGCCGCCTCGGCCCACCCCTGCGGGTCGAAGTGCTTGGGGGCGAAGGTCTTGCTCAGCGCCCAGTAGGCGCGCTTGTAGTCCTCGTAGGGTGCTCCGTCGCGGTTGAGCCACGGCTCGTTGCATAGGTTCCAGCTCTCCACGCAGCCCCACTGCGCGTAGATGCCCCAGTGCATCATGAATCCAAATTTGAGGTCCTGCCACTCCGCGATGCGCTGCACTATCAATGGGTCGCTCTCGGGGATACTGTCGTGCTGGGCTCTCACGGAACCCATCATACCCATTAAACCCATTAATCCTATAATAATTGTCTTTTTCATTTTCTGTTGTGATAAATGAATGGTAAGTCGATAAGGTCGCGGTCGTCGCTGCTGAAGCCGATCTGGATGGTGAACTTGGTGCCGTCCTTGGGCTCTTCCATCAGGCCGGTTTCAGGGTTGAATTGGCGGAACCAGAAGGGGTCTGTCGTGATGCTGAACGGCACTAGCGGTGCCGTTTCGGCAATGTTGATTGAGGCGGTGCCAATCAGTTGTTTTTGTGGTCCTTGGTCGTCGTCGCCCACCAGGTAGACCTGCACCACTGTGCGGTGTTCTTTTGCCTTGGGGGCGTCGGTGTTGCAGAGGCTGAGGGTGCCGCCGACGGTGAAGTTGGCCTCGTCGACCCAGGGCTCCTTGAGGCTGAAGAAACTGTAGCTGTAGCCGAAGCCGAAGGGGAACGCCACGCGCTCGGGGTCGACGTAGCGGTAGGTTCGCCCCTGCATGGCGTAGTCCTCGAAGGGCGGCAGGTCGCCGGTGCTGCGGTAGAAAGTGATGGGCAGGCGGCCGAAGTCGTCGCGCTCGCCGAAGAGCAGTTCTTTGACAGCGGTGCCCATGTCCTGACCGCCGTACCAGCCCACAAGGACGGCGTCGCAGTCGTCGATGACGTTGTCCAGCGCGATGGCGCTGCCGGTGCAGAGCAGCAGGACGATGCGGTAGCCCTGTGCCTTGAAGGCTTTGATTTCGGCGACCTGCTCTTTGGGAAGTTCAATAAGGGTGCGGTCGCCCTTATAGAATCCCTCTTTCTCCACGGGCAGTTCCTCGCCCTCGAGTTGGGGATTGAGGCCGCCGCAGTAGACAATGGTCTTGCCGGTCTGGCTAATCAGACCAGTCAAGCCTTCTCCGATGGTTACGGTGTGTCTCGGAGTGCCATTGTAGTTGCCGAGGGGCATCAGGCTGTCGTAGGCGTTGGGACCTTCGAGGCGCAGGCCGTCCTCTGCCTTGAAGGGCAGCACGCCATCGTTTTTCAGCAACACCATGCCTTGTGTGTAGAAAACAGTCAAGTCGATGTATTCTTCGGCTGGTTCTTCGACCGGTTCGGGGTCGTCGGTGACGCGCAGACGCACTCGCAATATTCGCCGCACATGCTCGTCCACTTTGCTTTCGGGCACCAGCCCTTTCTGTACGGCTTCGCGCAAGGCGGGCAGGCCGCTGCCGCATTCGAGGTCCACCTCGCGACCGAAGGCATCGCCATAGGCGGCAGCTGCAGTGGCGTGGGTGCGGTGGCGCGGGATGACGGTGTCGGTCTCATAGGCATCGTTCAAAGCCCAGCAGTCGGTAACAAGGATGCCATCGTACAGCCATTCGTTGCGCAGGATGTCAAAGAGTCTTCGGTTTGTGCAGCAGGGCTCTCCGTTAAGACGATTGTAGCCGCACATCACCTGTGCCACGTCGCTGTTCTTGATTATATATTCGAAGGCCGGCAGGTAGGTGGTACGCAGGTCGCGGTCGGAGACGCGGCTGTCGAACTCGTGGCGCACGCCTTCGGGGCCGCTATGCACGGCATAGTGCTTGAGGCAGGCAGCGGTGTTACCCCCTTGTAACCCTTTGACGCAGGCCAGCCCCATCATGGCGGTGAGGTAGGGATCCTCGCCGTAGGTCTCCATGCCGCGGCCCCAGCGTGGGTCGCGGAATATGTTGATATTCGGGGTGAAGAAGGTTAGACCCGTATAGTCGCCGTATCCTCCAGTGTCTTGTGCATCATAGTATTTTTGGCGTGCCTCAAAGGCAACATGGTCGAAAATACTGTGTACCAAAGGCGGGTCGAAGGTGGCGGCCAGCGCGATGGGCATGGGGTAGACGGTGGCCAGGCCGGCGCGCCCCACGCCGTGCAGCGCCTCGTTCCACCAGCTGTACTCCTCCAGCCCCAGCCGCGGGATGGCAGGGTTGTGGTGCACCATCAGCGAGAGCTTCTCATCGAGCGTCAGCTGCCCAAGCAGCCACTCCACACGTTTCTCCACGTCTGTCGCCTCCTGGGCCCAACAGGCTGGACTGCAACCCAATATAACGGCTGCCAACAGCAGCATTCCTCTTTTTTTCATGCTGCAAATATACAATTTATTTTCCGGTTTCCAAAAATATTTGTATTTTTGCCCTTATGATCCATAGGCTTGTGCGCCTGTGATAATGTTTATATTCAGAACTTTATGAAGAAGAAATCCATACTCCTGACCCTATTGGCGGCCATCGTTTTCATTGCCTGCGACCGCGATGTGGTGCCGCTGCCCACCTCCATCGAGCACTTCACCGTCAGCTCCTCCAAGCGGGTCAAGTTCGCCAAGGGCAACCTGCAATACCACCCCGCCAGTGGGCAGTGGCGCATGGCCGAGGCGCAGCACGTCTACCTGGGCGACCCTCTGTACGATGTTGACGGCTGGGAAGACTATTTCCCTTGGAACCCAGAGGGTTGGAGCATCGGCGAGTGGCGCACCCTCTCGTCGGAGGAGTGGCACTACCTGCTCACCTTCCGCACCAATGCGCCCAAGAAACGCGGCCTGGTTTCGATAGAAGGCATCAATGGCCTGGCCCTCCTGCCCGACGGCTGGAAGCGTCCCTCCGGCATCCTCTTCTACGCTGATGCTGAAGACTATAGCACCAACGCCTACACCTTCGACGAGTGGGCTGTGATGGAAAAGGCGGGCGCCATCTTCCTCCCTGCCGCCGGCCATGACCTCGGAGAACGGATAGAGGGCTTGGGTACCGAAGGATACTATTGGTCCACAACTGCTTACGACGACCTCGGTGCCTGGAACGTTGCCTTCCACTCGGCCGGCATCGGTGCCGTCTACGGCCACAACAAGTCGCACGGCTACTCCGTCCGCCTCGTCCGCGAAGATTGAGTAGGATTGAACCAGTTTCCATCCACCTTCAATCCTTCCCCATACCCCAAATCTAGAGATATTTCTCTTCTGCATAGATTATGATACTTAATACGATGACATACAAGGAGGTCTACGATAATTATATGCGAGACCAATCCAAGGTGCTTTATTGGCGGAATAAATATGCTGACAAGTATCAAAAATCCATAAAGCCCAATTGCCCTATTCAGGTAAAACACCAAATTGAGAAGAACGATTATATTATTTCTCTCTTTACAGAGAATCGTGTTCAATTATTTGAATATTATTTCCTTCCGTTCTTCAATAATAACCAGAGACTGCTTTTGGTTTGCCAAGAGACTCCTTGGATTGCACCTTGGGGAGAAGAAGTAGTGATTCCTGGTGTGCATTTATACACAATGCATTTTCTTGAAAGGTATAATGAGAGGTTTTTGAATTCGTTGCGGTCTTCTTTGAATGAGGTGGCTGGTGTGTTTTTTGGTCGAAATATAATGCGGTACCCGGTTAAGGTTACGGATGCAATAAATCGCAATATAGGGAAATATAGTGAGAATTCGCAGCTTGGATTTAAGATTAGAGATGGATTCTGTTTTACGGTGAGTGCATCTCAGGACAGTCAGGATTCGCCTATTCCCATGGCAGTATGCCATGTTTATACAACATTTGTTGGCAATAAGGATTTGTCCGAAGAGCAGTCGCAGGCTATTGCGGATGAATGTGCCAAAACATTGTCGATGCACAAGAATCTCCTAGGCTAGTTTTTTCTGGAGAAGGAGAGGTGGCGATGGTTATGGCGTTCCCTATTGATTTGTTTTCTTGCTGAATTACAGCGGATTCCCGCAGGGGTGAGCTTTGCAGGGTGTCAATTGTTGTGGCCTCCTGCGGAGTGGTGGTGGCGTAGGCCGTGGAGGATGCGTGGCCTTGAGTGTCGGTGGCGAAGAGATAGCAGTGGAGGTCTCTTCGGTTCCAATGATCTGGGAGCAAGATGGTTATGGTGCTGTCGGAGCGGCGGGCAGATGCAGCGAGGAGACTCTCGCGCGTGTGGGCGTTATAAATGTAGAGATGTACGCTGTCGCTTGATTTGCATCGGGGCAGAGGAGTGCGTCGTTCCCAGGAGGCGGTCAGCACCTGCCGCTCGTCCATCCGCCAGGTGGCGCCCAGGAGAGGGGCGACGGGACCGGAGGAGAGTGTGAGGTGTTGGTAATCACACAACTCCCCCTCTAAACCAGAGGTGTTGGCGCCGCCACAGGCGGCGGGGGCGTGTGCACGCCCGAAACAGCGCTTGTTCATCTTGACGAAGGCGTTGCCCTCGGTCATCTGGTCACGGTTAGCCTTTTCCTTGAGACCTAACAACAAAGCCTGCCGTGCCGTGGCGGCGAAGCGCACCATGGAGATAAACCAGTCGCGTTCAAGCTGTTGGCTCTCTGTGTTGGGATAGTTGATTTCCCTGCGGTAGCCGCGGACTACGTGCTTGCCACGCCAGAGGTAGCCCACCACCGTGCCTACTTTGCCTCGGAAGGGGCCGAGGATGCCCTGCTCCAATTTTGCCATATATCTTGAATTTTATTGTTTTACGACAAATTTGGCAACAAAGATAACGGAGTAGGCGACGCGTTTCTTTCGAGGGGTCCCATGTTCGTTGTCCTGGTTGTTTGTGTTGTCGTTGGTTGTCGTTATGAAACAAACAACGTCGGGAATTTGGCTTTATTGTGCCCATTCACTAATCAAAGAAGAAGGTAGGAAGAAGATGATGTTTTTAATTAGCTGTATGTCAGTGGGCTGTGTTGGTGCGAAAATCTGGTTTTTCCACAAAAAATGTGCTTTTTTTTCAAAAAGTTTTCCGCCATGTCGGATTTATTTTGTAATTTTGCAGCCTCAAAATATTTGTACTATAATATAATAATACATTATGACCGTGGGCAAGCGAACTATATTCACCGGCCGCATGAAGATGGCCGACATGATAGCATCCAACTATGACCTCATCCTTATGTTGCCGCGTTTCGGCATCCACCTGGGATTCGGCGAGAAGACCATCAAGGAGGTCTGCCGCGAGTTTGGGGTCGACGATTTCTTCTTCCTCACCGTGTGCAACATCTACACCTTCGATGACTTTCGTCCTGACGACGAGGAGATTGCCCGGATTGACAACCGGCTGGTGGTGGAGCACCTGCAGGCATCGCACCGCTACTATACCGAAGAGCGCCTGCCGCACATGCAGCGCCACTTGGACCATATCGCCGACTCGGCAGGCGAGCAGTCGGCCGCCATATTGAAGAAGTACTTTGCCGACTATTGCCGTGAGGTGCGCGAGCATGTGCGCCGCGAGGAACGCAACCTGGCCAATATGCTCACCGCCCTGCGCGAGGGCGAGCCGTTGAGCAAGGGTGTCAGCGATCACTATGTGAAGAGCCACGACAGCATCAAGGACAAGCTCTCCGACCTCACGCAGATTATCTACAAGTATATCCCTGGCGAGCGCCTCAACGAGGAGATGATGGAGCTGGTGTTCGACATCATGCAGCTCAGCCGCGACCTGGAGAAGCATGCCGAGATAGAGGAGATGCTCCTCCTGCCGCCCGAGGACCATTCGCTCTCGGAGCGCGAACAGGAGGTGCTTGAGTTGGTGGCGCAGGGATTGAGCAGCAAGGAAATCGCCTCGCGTCTCAACATTACAGTCAACACCGTCAACACGCACCGCAAGAGTATCACCCGTAAGACCGGCATCAAGTCGGTGGCCGGCCTGGCGGTGTATGCCATGCTTAAGAAGAATTAATCCTAAAAACCCATGTATAAGTATTTCAAATACATCCGAATGTTTCTGGCAGGGTTGATGCTGGTAGGCATCACGGCTCTGCTGCTGGATTGCACTGGCGTGCTGCGCCACTGGCTGGGCTGGGCGCCCAAGGTGCAGCTCCTGCCCGCCATCCTGGCCCTGAACTTTGTGGTTGTGGTGGCCGTCCTGTTGGTAACTGTCCTCATTGGCCGCCTCTACTGCTCGCTCGTCTGCCCGATGGGTATCATGCAGGATGTGCTCATTTGGCTGCACAAGGTGTGGCCCTCGCGCCGCAAGTCCCGTTATCGCAAACCCTTGCCTTGGCTACGCTACACCGTGCTGGCCCTGTTTGTCATCTTTATGGTCTTCGGCCTCAACAGCCTAGCCGTCCTCATTGCCCCCTACAGTGCATACGCCCGCATGGTGCAGGGTTTTGCCTCCAGCGGTGTCATGCTGGCGGTCGCTATCGCCACGGCTGTGCTTATGGTCGTCATGACCTTGTGGGGTCGCCTCTGGTGCAACACCGCCTGCCCCGTCGGCACCTTGCTGGGGCTGGTCGCCAAGCATCGCATCTTCGGCATCCGCATCGATGCCTCGAAGTGCGTCGGTTGCCACCAGTGCGAGCAGGGCTGCAAATGCTCCTGTATCGACATTGACGGCGGCTGCAAGGTGGACGACTCGCGCTGTGTCGATTGCTGGAACTGCCTTTCCAAGTGCAAGTTCGGTGCCATTAGTATTGCTAGCAAAACTGGTAACACGAGTTCTACTAGTGAAGTCGACCCCTCGCGCCGCGCTTTCGTGGCCACCACCCTCGCCGTCGGCGCCACCACTGCCCTGCACGCGCAGGAGCAGAAGATGGACGGCGGCCTGGCTGTGCTGCTCGACAAGTCGGTCCCCAAACGCCAGGTACCCCTCCGTCCCTTCGGTGCCATCAGTCAGAAGAACTTCGAGAGCCGCTGCACCGCCTGCCAGCTCTGCGTCAGCCAGTGCCCAGAGAAGGTGTTGCGCCCCTCGACCGACCTCGGCACCTTCCTGCAGCCCTATATGGCCTACGACCAGGGCTACTGCCGCATGGCCTGCACCCGCTGCAGCGAGGTGTGCCCCAGCGGTGCCATACAGCCCGTCAGCCGCGAGCAGAAGACCGCCATCAGCATCGGCCTCGCCGTTACGCTGCACGACAACTGCATCTCCACCCAAGGCGTCAATTGCGGTGCCTGCGCCCGCCACTGCCCTGCCCAGGCCATCACCATGGTGGAGACCGGTGGTATGACGGTGCCCTCGGTCAACGAGAGCAAGTGCACCGGCTGCGGCGCCTGCGAGTACTACTGCCCCGCCCGCCCCATGACGGCCATCTACGTCGAAGGCCGCCAGCATCACACCGAAATCTAACCCTACAACTCAATTAAATACCCCCATTATGGACATTTCTGCAAAAGTGAACGAAGCCATCCGCTATGTCGGAACCTTCAAATTCTGGAAAGAGCTGGTCATCATGACCCTCGGTATGATGGTTACCGCCGCCGCTGTCTACTACTTCCTGGTCCCCAGCAAACTCATCATCGGCACCATCAGCGGTCTCTCCATCGTACTCTCCAATATCTTCGGCGGCAACCTTGGCACCTGGATTACCTGCATCAACATCCTGCTGCTCATCCTGGCCTTCATACTGATTGACCGCGAGTTCGGCTTCAAGACCGTCTACACCGCCCTCATCCTCGGCCCGCTGACCCAGTTCTGGGATGCCGTCTACCCTTGGCAGAACATTGCCAACACCAACATCGTTACCGGCAGCCCCTCGGTCATGGGCGACCCTTGGCTGGATCTCTGCTGCTTCGTGCTGCTGCTCTCCGCTGCCCAGGCCCTGATGTTCAGCATCAATGCCTCGACCGGCGGCCTTGACATCCTGGCCAAGATTGTCAACAAATTCCTTCACTTCGACATCGGTGCCTCGGTCTCCGTGGCTGGTGCCGTCATCTGCTGCACCGCCTTCTTCATCAACGACTTCCGCATGGTGGTCATCGGCCTCATCGGCACCTGGATCAATGGCCTGGTGGTCGACTACTTCACCGCCACGCTTAACAACCGCAAGCGCATCTGCATCGTCAGCAAAGACTACGACCGCATCCGCCACTATATCATCAATGACCTGCGCCGTGGCTGCACCCTCTACGAGGTAACCGGCGGTTACAGCGGAGAGAAGAGCATCGAACTGGTCGCCCTGCTGGGCAAGGACGAGTTCAGCAGCCTCATGCATTGGCTCAAGGAGAACGATGTCAATGCCTTCACCACCGCCAGCAACGTCAGCGAGGTTTACGGCACCTGGTTCAGTACCCAGAAGCGCAAGCAGCTGCTTGAAGAACAGAAAAAGAGATAAAAACAATGGATAGAAGAGATTTTCTGAAAGGAATGGCGGGTGCCGTTGCGGCGGGTGCCGTGGTGGCTGCCGGCTGCGACAACCCCAATAGCGTGCCTGCCGAGGGCATGACCGCCGGCGAGGTGCCGATGGGTCAGATGACCTATCGCCCCGATGCCCATGGGCAGCAGGTGTCGCTGCTCGGATTTGGCATGATGCGCCTGCCTGTGGAAGGTGGCGGATCGGGTCGCGAGAACCCCGGTGCCCCCATCGACCAGGAGATGGTCAACCAGCAGGTGGACTACGCCATTGAGCACGGTGTCAACTACTTCGACACATCCCCTGTCTATTGCCAGGGCCGTTCCGAGACCTGCACCGGCATTGCCCTCAGCCGCCATCCCCGCGACAAGTACCTCGTGGCCACCAAGCTATCCAACTTCCGCAACTGGACTCCCGAGGCCAGCCTGAAGATGTATCGCGAGTCGTTCGAGAAGCTGCAGGTCGACCACATCGACTACTATCTCCTCCACTCGTTCGGCATGGTCGACGACGAGGGCAAAAGCGACTTCGAGAAGCGCTTCGTTGACAACGGCATGCTCGACTTCCTCATGAAGGAGCGCGAGGCCGGCCGTATCCGCAATCTCGGCTGGTCGTTCCACGGCATGCAGGAGGAGTTCGACAAGGTGGTTGCATTGCACGACAAATACCACTGGGACTTCGCCCAGATACAGATGAACTATGTCGACTGGCACTACGCCAAGGAAATCAACCCCCGCAACGTGGAGGGCGAGCACCTCTATACCGAGCTAGACAAGCGCGAGATACCCGTCGTCATCATGGAGCCCCTGCTCGGCGGCCGCCTGGCCACCCTCAACGACCATGCCGCCGCGCAGCTCAAGGCTCGCGAGCCGAACCAGAGCCTCGCCTCTTGGTCGTTCCGTTTCTGCGGCACCTTCCCGCGGGTGATGACCTCGCTCAGTGGCATGACCTTCATGGAGCACCTGCAGGACAACCTCCGCACCCACTCGCCCCTCAAGCCCCTGAACGCTGAGGAACTGGCTCTGCTGGAGCGTATCGCCGACGAGTTCGCCCACTATCCCGCCGTCCCCTGCACCACCTGCCAGTACTGCATGCCCTGCCCCTATGGCCTCGACATCCCCGGCATCTTCACCCACTACAACAAGTGCCTCAACGAGGGTAACATAGCCCTCGAGGGCACTATGGAGCAGCGCGAGTTCCGCCGTGCCCGCAAGGCGTTCCTCACCTCCTACGACAAGAGCATTGAGCGCCTGCGCCAGGCCGACCACTGCATCGACTGCGGCGAGTGTGTCAAACACTGTCCGCAGGGCATCAAGATACCCGAGAAGATGCACATGATTGAAGATTACACCAACAAACTTAAAGATTCACTGGTATGAAACTCCTCTTTTTAGGCACTTGGGAGATTGTCCTCATTGTCCTCGCTGTGCTGCTGCTATTCGGCGGCAAGAAGATACCCGAGCTTATGAAGGGCGTCGGCAAGGGCGTCAAGAGCTTCAAGGATGGCATGAACGGCATTGGAGAAGATGAAGGCGGAAAAGGGAAGGGTGAAAGTGAAGTCAAATAGCTTGCCGCTTTAACCTTTCCCCACACGCTACCGGCATGACCTTCTGGGACCACCTGGATGCCCTACGATCGCACCTTTGGCGAATGCTGCTGGCGGTGCTGGTGGCGGCTGTGGCTTGTTTCTGCTTTAAGGATGCACTCTTCGGGGTGGTGCTGAGGCCCAAGCCGGCCAATCTTACGCTTATCAACGTCGACATCGCGCAGCAGTTCCTTACCCACATGCGCGTGTCGCTGCTGACAGGTCTGCTTCTCGCGGCTCCCTATCTTATTTACCAGCTCTTTGCCTTCGTGGCCCCCGGCCTATACAGTGCCGAACGCCGCATAACCGTCCGTGCCTTGGGTGGCGCATGCCTGCTGTTCTATGCCGGAGTGGCGCTCAACTACTTCGTTATCTTTCCCTTTGCAGTCCGCTTTCTTGGCGGCTATCAGGTGAGTGCCGAGGTGCAGAACCTCATATCGCTCACCTCCTATGTCGACCTCCTGCTGCTGATGAGCCTGCTGATGGGTATTCTATTCGAGCTGCCGGTGCTATGTTGGCTGTTGGGCAAGGTGGGTTTGCTCAAGGCGGAGGCCATGCAGCGCTACCGCCGCCATGCCGTGGTGGCCATCCTCGTACTCGGCGCCGTCATCACACCCACCGGCGACCCCGTTACCCTCGCGCTGGTATCCGTTCCGATATACCTCTTGTGGGAGTTGAGCATATTGATAGTCAAACGCGTAACGAAATGAAACATATCCTATATTTTGCTGTGGCATGCCTCCTGATGGCAGCCTGCCAGCACCCACAGAAGCCGGCATCGCAGTGTGGCAATGCCCTGATGGCCTATGCCGAGCGCTACCCGGAGGCCCAGCCGCAGGACCTCTACAAGCTGGTGTTCCAAGACCTATACGGGCCGGGGCACCTGCTGACTGACTCGGTTGCGGCCCTGCGCTATATCGGGCGCGAGATGGAGGAGATGCCGGACACTACCGCATTTCCCCTGTATGAGTACACCCTCTGCGACAGTAATTTTGTGCGCGTCAACCTCATCTTCCTCAAGCGCGGCACCCTTCAGCTGGCACCCTTCGTCTCGGCCGTACTGCGCAGCGCCGAGGGACTGCCGACACCCGACCCACGCTTCGTCATGTCGCACAGCCAGCAGTTCAAGGATGCCTACCACCCCCACTACCGCATCATCCGGCGCGACATCTTTGAAAAAGAGATACTTCCTCTACTTTAGTGTTTAGATCTTGACCATTTTCCGCTCGAATCCCTCGACGGTCATCTCCTCGGGCGAGACGAGCCAGAGCAGGTCGTTGTGCAGGAAGATGGTGTTCCGGCGCGGATTGACTATCTTTTCGCCCGCCCGTTCGATGGCAATGACCATCACGTGGTGCTGCGTGGCGAGGACCGATGTGCCGACCGGCAGGCCGCACAACGGGCCTCCGGCTTCGACGCGGTAGCGGTACATGTGTATGGCGTGGTCCGAATGGTCGTGGATGAGCACGTCGGCCTCGCGTTCCACGTCGCCTCGGATGGCCGACACCTGCTCCTCGGTGCCGATGACGGTGAGCACGTCGGACGGCATCAGGATCTCGTCGCGACCGGGGAGGTCTATGATTTGGTCGCCACGTTCGATGGTTACCACGTTGGCTCCGTAGCGGTCGCGCAGGTCGTTCTCGGCGAGGGTCTTGCCGGCCAGGGGCGAATAGGGGCTCATGCAGAGGCGCTCCATGTAGAACTCGTTCTCCATGCCCGCCGGTATGCGGAAAGAGTTCTGCGCCTGGCGCGAGTTGAGGTTGTCCAGGAAGCGCTCCTCAATCTGGGCGTAGAAGCCGTTCGCCTTGCGCGAGAAGAGCACCACTATCAGCACCATCAGCGCGATGACCATGAGGAAGCCGACGGCGAGGTTGACGTAGCTGCCGACCACCATGCCGACAAAGAACAGCGCCACGAAATAGCGCAGCACCAGTATCGGGATGACCACCGCCTGCGAGAAGCGGTAGGTGCTGAACATCTCCTTGATGCGCTGCTTGCTGACGTTCTTTACAGCCACGGCCCACAGGAAGGGGGACATCAGCAACAGGGTGGCTGCCATGCCTATCAGACGGCTCCAAATCTGCGGTATGCCGGCCTCGGCGAAGATGCCGTCGAGCAGCGGCCGCAGCAGGGTGCCCGAGAGCAGCGCGATGGCCGCCAGGATGATGCCGTAGAGGATGATGTTGGTCAGCTGCTTTTTGACGAAGGAGCGTATGCCGGCCTCATGGTCGGCGTCGCTCGAGGCGTTGTTGCTGTAGTGGTCCAGGTACTGCTTGGCCTTGGTGGGCAGCTTGGGGTTGAGCCAGTTGTAGAACGGCAGCGCCCCCTTGATCATGTAGGGGGTTACGAAGGTGGTGAGGATGGAGACGGAGACGATGATGGGGTAGAGGTTGGGGTCGATGACCTTGAAGCTGAGGCCGAGGCCGGCGATGATGAACGAGAACTCGCCAATCTGACAGAAGCAAAAGCCGCTCTGGATGGCGGTCTTCAGCGGGCGGCCGCTGAGCAGCACACCGGCCGTGGCGGCTATGCTCTTGAAGAGGATGATGGTCAGCGCGATGACCAGTATGGGGACGATGTAGTCCACCAGCACCTCGGGGTTGACCAGCATGCCGACCGAGACGAAGAAGACGGCTCCGAAGAGGTTCTTCAGCGGCATCACCAGGCGGTGGATGACGTCGACCTCGATGGTTTCGGCCAGGATGGCACCCATGACGAAAGCGCCGAGGGCGGTGGAGAAGCCAGCCTGGGCGGCCAGCACCACCATGCCGAAGCAGAGACCCACGGCCAGGATGAGCAGGGTCTCCTCGCTCATGTAGCGCCGCATCCAGCGCAGGAAGGTGGGTATCAGGTAGATGCCGAACACGAACCAGGCCACCAGGAAGAAGGCCAGCTTGACCATCTGGCCCGCCAGCGCGCCGCCGTCGAAGCTGCGGCTGACGCTGACCGTGGACAGCACCACCAGCAACAGCACCGCGATGATGTCCTCGACCACCAGCACGGCGGTTACCGTCGAGGTGAACTTCTGCTGCTTGAGCCGCAGGTCGTCGAAGCTTTTGATAATGATGCTGGTGGACGAGATGGAGAGCATGCACCCCAGGAAAGTACACTCCATAGAACTGAAGCCCAGCATTTTGCCTACCGATGAGCCAATGAGGAACATGATGGCCAGCTCGGTCAGGGCGGTGATGGCGCCCGTGGCACCCACCTTTTTCAGCTTTTTCAGACTGAACTCCAGACCGAGGCCGAACATGAGGAAGACGATGCCGATGTCGCTCCATACGTGTATGTTGGCCGCGTCGGTAACGCCGGGGAACCATTTGAAGTAGGGCCCGATGAAGAATCCGGCCAGGATGTAGCCCAGAACCAGCGGCTGCTTGAGCCACTTGAAGACCACGGTGATGACACCGGCGGCGATAAGGATGACGGCAAGGTCGGTAAATATGGCGGGGAGGGGTTTCATTGCAAA